>OFDC01000264.1_pt1 | contig 46784 bp, 36 predicted proteins | sample 1520941 | NCBI WGS metagenome assembly OFDC01 (sample SAMEA94258168, study PRJEB24077) | hot springs metagenome | biome: Aquatic biome; feature: Water | place: India | collected 2012-12-06 | depth 5 m | reverse complement strand
CCGGGTGCGGTGGGGGGATGCCCTTCGACGTGACGCAGGACGCGCAAGCAGCAACGTGTTGCTGACGGCAAGCAGGTGGCGGTTCTTGTCACCGGCGCGGCAGGATTGCTTGGCGGAGCGCTGGTCGCGGCGCTGACCGGGGCGGGCCACCCGGTGATCGGGCTGGTGCACCGCGAGGCAACCATCCGCGACAATGCCGGAAAGGCGCTGGCCGCAACCGAATGCGATCCCGCATCTCCGCCACGCGGCCTCGTCGTGCTGCACGGCGATATTGCCCAGGCGGGGCTCGGACTGGACAGCGCGGCGCGCGCGTGGCTGGAGCGCCACGTTTCCGCGATCATCCACTGTGCCGCGCTGGTCCGGTTTGATGCGGAGTGGGAGGCGCTGGAGGCGGTCAACGTGGCCGGCATCCGCCATGTCGCAGGGCTGTGCCCCGATGCGCGCTTCATTCATGTCAGCACCGCCTATGTCTGCGGCTTGAGGGATGGCCCCATTCCCGAGGCTCCGTGCGATCCCGCCGGGCCGTTCGGCAATCTTTACGAACGCTCCAAGGCGCTGGGCGAGGCCGATCTGCACCGGCTGCGGCCTGCCGCGGTGATCGCCCGTCCCTCGATCATTGTCGGCGAGCAGGCCAGCGGGCGCATCCGCAGCTTCGATACGATCTACCGCGCGTTCAAGTTCATCGCCGAGGGGAAGATTGCTGCCGTCCCGGCATCACCGAAGGCGACGCTGAACTTCGTGCCGATCGACCACGTGGTGCGCGGGATCGTCGCGCTGCTCGCGCTGCGGGTACAGGATGGCCGGATCGTTCACCTCGCCGCACTCGAGGCCGTTGCGGCCACACGCTTTCTCGGCTTGATCGGCCATGTCCCCGGCTTGCGCAGCCCGCGCATCATTGCGCCGCGGCAGCATGGAGAAAGCGGCGCAAGCGTGGCCGAGCGGCTGGCGCGGCCCTATTGGGGCTATTTCCAGCGGTATCCCGACTTCGCCGTCGATGCGCTGGTCGACCTCACCGGGATCGCTGCGCCGGTATGGGATGATCCCGCCCTGCTGCGCCAGATCACCTTCTGTGCGGAGGCCGGCTTTCTCCGCAAGGGCCTGCCTGCGAAGCCGGTTCAGCGCACATCGGGGTAGTGCTCGGCCAGCTCCTCGCGCGCGCCCATCGCCCACATCGCGCCGACCTTGAGATAGATCCAGTTCGCCCGCCAGCGCCCCCAGGCGGTGATGCGGCGGTCCGAGGTCCACACCCAGCGCCGCACCATCCGCGTCCGCCCGAGCCGGGCGAACTTGATGCACAGCTCGGCCTCCTCGAGCACCACCACCCGCTCGTCGCAGCCGCCCAGCGCGAGGAAATCCGCCCGCCGGAAGAACATCGCATGATCGCCGAACAACAGCCGCACCCCGCGTGCGAACAGCAGCGGGCGGAAGATCAGCGGGGCGTACCAGGTCTTGATCCAGTTGTGGAAGGTCGATCCCCAGCGCGTGCCGCCCGGGCCGGCGATGCGCGGCATGAAGCTTGCGAGCGCGGTGCGGGGATCGGCCATTGCGGCACGGATCACCGTCACGGCGTCGCGCGGCAACAGGCTGTCGGCGTGCAGCACGCAGACGATATCGCCCTGGGCATGCGCCACGCCATGGTTGATCTGCGCGCCCCTGCCCTTGCGCGGCGCGACGAGGCACGTGAGCCCCGCCGCCCGGGCGAGCGCGAGCGTGGCATCGGTGCTGCCGCCATCGACCAGCAGGAGCTCGTCAGCGGGCGGATCGAGCGCCGCCAGCGCGGCGATGGTGGCAGGTAGCGCCGCCTCTTCATTGTAGGTCGGGATCAGGATCGTGACGCGGGTCACGCCGCAAGGTCCGGCCAGCGGGCAAGGTCCTCGGGACGGTCGCAATCTGCCAGCATGGCGAGCAGCGCCGGGGCAATCGCCATGGCCTCAAGCCGCCGCAAGGTTTCGGGCAGCACTTCAGCGGTGCTCCACGGCATGTCGGTGAGCAGGTCGGGCAGGGGCTCGCGCATCGCGATGAGATAATAGCCGCCATCCTCCGCCGGGCCAATCGCGACCGGATGGCTGGCGAGCGCTGCCACCGCGGCCGCGACATGGGCCGGGGCGAGATCGGGCGTGTCGGCCCCGAAGAACACCACCGGCGCCCGCGCGGCGAAGGGCAGCAGGCGGGCGGTGAGATCGCCCTCGGCCTGCTGCTCATAGGCGAGATCGGAGCCGAGCCAGTCGCGGAACGCCGCTTCCTGCGCGCCGGTATAGGCGATCGTCACCGGGCAGCCCGCCTGCCGCAGCACGCCCACGGTGCGCTCGGTCAGGCGGCGGTGGAGCGCTGCCGCGCCCTCCGGCCCGAGCGCCGGGATCAGCCGGGTCTTGCACTGTCCGGGGACCGGATAGCGGGCAAACAGCACGAGTTCGGGACAAATCGCCATGCCGACCCCCTTGGCAAGCGCACGCCCACTGCGCAACCGGGCAATCGCATCCTCAGGCGGCGTTGAGGCTCCAGTTATAGTCATAGGCAGCAATCGCGTCTGCGCCTTCGAGCAACTTGGCGCTCGGCCCCTCGGCATATTTGCGGGCGTGGTCGAGCACCGCTTCGACCGAACCCCAATCGGCCCGATACCAGTCGTAGATCGACGAGGCGACCACCCGCCCCGGCTCCCCGCCGAACCCGCGCGGATGGTTGACATAGGCGCGCGCCGCCGCCTCCAGCATCGGTTCCAGCCGCGCGCCGGTATAGGCCTCGCGCGCAAGGTTGGGGCATCCGAACGAGGCGCAGTTGACCGCGTAGTGGATGCGCACGTCCTTCCACGTGGCGCGCAGGATGTCATGTTCGATATTGTCGAGCGTCAGGTCGCGCCCCGCGACCGTCACCGCCTTGTCGCGCCACGGCCCCGCGCCAAGCACGCCGATATCGCGGATCGATTCGAGCGGCAGGTTGGCGATAATCACCGACACGGTCGCAGCGTTGTAGAGATTGACCCAATAGGCGAATTGCTCGTCCGGGCCGAACGCCTCGATCGTGACCGCCTCCATTGCGGCGATATAGGCAGCGAGGCGATCAGCCGCCTCGGCCTTGAGGCGGGCATAGGCGACGAGGTTCACGCCTTGCGGACCCTCGGAGACATATTCGCCGAGCAGGCTGTTCCAGGCGCTGTGATCGATCACCTGGCCCGAGGCGGGGTCGGCCTTGAAGCTCTCCTCCCCCAGCCCGCCCCCGCCGCAGGCAGCGAGGAGCGCGGTGGCGGGGGCTGCGGCCAGCAGGTGGCGGCGCGAGAGGGTGGGGTTGGATATGGTCATGATGGGCTCCCGGAGGTGGTGGCGGTGGAAAGGATGGCAGGGGATCGCGGCAGCGGGGCGGACGCGCGCCGGGCGTTGCCGCGGTCGAAATCGCCGAAGGCCTCGCGGGCAATGACGTAGAGGATCTTCCAGCCAGCAGCGATCACACCGCGCACCGTGCCAGAGATCTTCGATTGCCCCACCCGCTTGCGATAGCGCACCGGGCGCTCGGCAATGCGCAGGCCGAGCTTTGCGGCACGCACCTGCATCTCGATCGTCCAGCCGAAATCGCGGTCGGCCATGGCGAGCCGTTCCAGCGCATCGCGGCGAACCGCGCGGAACGGGCCGAGGTCGGTATAGCGTACGCCCCAGATCACCTGCACCAGCGCCGGGGCGAGCCAGTTGCCGAAACGCTGCGGCGCCGTCATCGCGCCCGGCTCGATCACGCCGGTTGTGCGCGAGCCGATCACCATGTCGGCCTCTCCGGCAATGATTGGGGCAAGCAGCGCGGCGGAATCCTCGGGGACGTCCGAAAGATCGGCGTCCATGAACAGCACCACATTGGCGCCCGGATCGAGCGCGGCGAGCGCGGCGAGGCAGGCCGCGCCATAGCCACGCTCGGGCGCGGGCACGACGCGCGCGCCCGCGGCGGCCGCCACGGCGGCGGTCGCATCGCTCGAAGCATTGTCGGCAACGATGATCGCAGCGAGTCCCGGCGGAGCGGCGGCACGGATGCCGCGCACCGTCGCGCCGACCGAGGCTTCCTCGTTATAGGCAGGGATCACCACGGCGAGGTGCGGCGCGGCCAGCGGCGTCGGCGCGGCGACGGCATGCTGGCCGCGATGCCGGTGTCGCCACAGATCGAAGCCGAGCGCGCCCGCGATCACCACCCATTCGGCCCGCTGCGCGAGCGGGTGCAGGGCAAAGCCGTCAAGCTCGTAAAGCTCGAGGTTGAGCCCGGTCAGGTAGGACAGCGGCACGGCAGCGCTCGCCGCATAGGGCCACACCTCGCGCCGATCGAGCGCGAAGGGCAGCAGCCATAGCAGGTACCAGGCATTGACCGCAGGGGCGAACAGCAGGATGGCGCCGAAAATCGCCGCCAGCGGCACGCAATCGATGTCGCGCGCGCCCGCGTGCAGACGCAGCACCAGCAGCCCTGCCAGCAGCAGCGCGGCCAGTCGGCCGATCCCCGGCCCCAGCAGCCACAGCAGCGGCTCGAAAGCGAGCGGGTTGAAATACCAGTCGGTCGCAAAGGTGGCCGTGGTCTCGAAGCCGGTGCCCTGCCCCTGCAACGCAAAGGGCAGATAGAGTGCGCCGAGCACCGCCAGGGCGGCAGCCAGTGCGCGCGGGTCAAGGCGCAGCAGCAGCGGCCAAGCGGCGAGCGCGACGATCTTGATCCCTGCCGCAAGGCCCAGGAACACACCCGCCGCAATCGGGTGCCGCCGCCCTGCGAAAAGCCCCGCGAACAGCGCCAGCGCCATCAGGATATCGGGGTGGAGGTGGAGCGTGCTCTCCGCAACCACCAGCGGGTTCCAGGCGAACAGCGCCGCGCGCCCCGGATCGTGGCGGCGCAGCACCAGCGCGGTCAGACCCAGCGCGGCTGCGGCAAAGGCAATCCGCAAACCGATCGGATCGGGTCCGGCGATGGCGGCAAGGCCTGCGAACAGTCCTTGCAGCGCGGGGCCGTAGATCGTCGGCAATTCGGGATAATTGATCCATTCGAGCACCGCCTGCCACGCGGGCGGGATCGCGGGAACATCGATGAACTGTTCAGGGGGCACGCCATAGGGCGTGCCTGCCTCCAGCACCCGCCAGCCGTCCCACAGGAAACGGTAGTAATCGTCTTCGAACACTGTGTGCCCGAACAGGGCGAGACCGTGCGCGGCGACCGCCACCAGCAACACCGTGCGCGCCGTAAGTGCGACCGGTCGCCACAGCAGCAGACTGACCAGCCCGCCTCCGACCGCGAGTGCACCGGCATAGACAATGATCGGCGGCGCCACCTGCCGCGAGAGCAGCACCATCACGCAGATCGTGCCGAGAAACGCCCCCGCGGCGGCCGCCGCCCGCAGATCGGGCGCGCGGGCCAGGGTGAGGCGGGCGTTAGCCGTCACACCCCATATCGCTGCTTCAGGTAGGCGAGTACGACCTCGCGGTCCTTCTGGGTGAGCTCAAAGCTGCCGCCGCGCACCGCCGCCGCCACCGCACCGGCGTTCTGGCGGGTCACGCCCTCCTTGTATTGGCACGTCTTGCAGGAGATGCGCTTCTTGATCTGCGAGCGGGCCTGCTGTTCAAGCCGCCGCTGCTGCTCGAGGACGGGATCGAAGCTGTTGGAGCCGCCGATGGACGCGCCGCCACCGCCGCTGCCCGAACCCGATGCCAGAGCCGGGGTCGCTGCGACCGCCATGGCCGCAAGCACCATTGAAACCATCATGCGCTTCATAATTCTGCTCCTCTCAATCACGTCACACCGGATCAGCGAATTCTGAAGGCGGTTCGCGCCTGCATGGCGATTCGTTACAACCCTCGCCGCCTGAAATGCTTTCGCATGATCACCGGGACAGCCTCGCGCTCTTGCGGGGATCGCGCGTGAAGGGGCGCAGCAGATAATCGCGCCAGCCGGTCAGCGGATGGTATCCCTCGATCCCGGTCACGGGGAAGGTCGCATCGGCGGGCATGTGCTGGGTGCCGAACAGGCGGTCATAGAAGCTGAAGAACGAACAGTAGTTGCGTCCCCAGTGCTCGACGCTGCGCGAATGGTGGTGGTGGTGGTAGACATTGTCGGCGAGCACGTGCCGCAGCCAGGGCGGAAAGGAGAGGCCGGGGCTGTCGCTGTGCATGTAGTAATTCGACACGAGGTAGAATGTGGTCACCAGCGTCACGTGCGGCTGCGGCTGATCGATCAGCAGCGCAATCGGCACGGTGATGACCGCGAAATAGAGCGCATCCTGCGCCCAATGCGAATAGCTGCGCGCGGCATTGAGCCCTTCGATCTGGTGATGAATGGCATGGAGCCGCCACAGCAGCGGCACGGCGTGCAGCGCGCGATGCAGCCAGTATTCGAAGAACCCGATGCCGATCATGTAGGCGAACGGCAGCACCACCATCACCGGCCCGAGCGCGTCGGCGCGCAGCAGCGGCGCAAAGCCCAGCCACCCCAGCGCCGCAAATGCCAGCGTCTGGATCAGGCTTGCGATCACCAGAGCGGTCGCGGTGTAGAGCAGACCCTCGCCATAGCGCGGCAGGAACCGGGCAAAGCGCAGGTGTCGCCATTCGGCCGCGGCAAACAGCCCGACCAGCGCGGCCATGGTGAGCAAACCGCCGGACAATGCGGCGACAAGCCCCGCTGCTGCGTCAGGCACATCCCGGTCAAGCAGCGTCCAGCCGATCTCCGCCTGCAGCCAGCCGATCTGCCGCAACAGCAGCTCGGCAAGGATGATCAAGGCGCCGAACCCGACAACGAAGGAAGCGAGACGCCGCGCGTTCCACTCCCGACATAGCGCAGGATTGTTCACCACCATGAACCCGATCTCTCTTTGGCCTGCGTCGCACAGTAAGAACGTCGGCGCGGGCATCGCAAGCACATCCGGCTTCGCCAGCGCGCTGCCAATGGTTACTTTCACGGATCGTCAAAGGATATCGCGGAATTCTCCGACGCCGCAAGGCAATGCCTCCGTGCTCATGCCGCGCGGTTGCATGAACGGCCCGTTTCAGCGGTATCGGTCGTCCCCGCGCGCTGTGCCGACCGGCAGCAAAGCTCCAGATCGCGCCGCTGAACAGAGGTCGCAAGAATATCCGCCCCCAGTTTTGCCCGCAATCGGCGCCGACACAAACGCGATTTGAAACCTCCCCTCAGTCGATAGAAGCCGACAATCATGGAGAGCGGAAGGATGGCAATTTTCGTACCAAATTTCAGATCATTAGATCCGAAACACGCAATTGCGATGCTTGGCGGAGAGGGTGGGATTCGATTATTTGAATTATCCCATTGTTCTAAAAGGTCATTTCTTTCTGATTTCACCGATCTTGCCCCCTGCCCTGTCCCCAAAATTATTGGCTTTATCCGGACGAATATGGACGAGAATTGAAGTCCAATCGACGATACGGCTTCGGCAGCTGTCGATCCAGACCCGGTCGTTCAGAATTGTTAGACTGAAAGTCTGTTTCCGCCGGAAGCGGCCAACTTACGACCCGCAGAAGAAAGCGATTGAACGCATCCATCCTGCAAACCGCGATAGAGTTTTCCGACTCCTAAGAACACTCTGAAATTGCTGTAGAGTTTCTCTCTGGTCGGAGGGGCTAAAAGTTGGAGAATTCGCGATTACCCGTCGGCGTCTGCTGTCACTGGGCTCACTGACAAATCCTCGAGCTTCTGCCTTACGAACCGATCGAGACGGCTGTTCAATGCACGGAATCCGGCATCGTCGCGCCAAGACAGCAAGGCAATCCAGGCCGCCTTTTCGATCCGATCGGGAGCGCAAGGGTAGGAGAGTCTGGTAAACAAGTCGTTGTTGCGCGCGTCGTTGCTCGCCAGCACGAGCCGGATGCTCCTGAGCAAAAGATCACGTTCCCGCCCCACGACTCCATGATGAACGAAAGAGCGGATTCGAGCAACAACTTGATTGTGAAGAAAAATTGACAAGAGCGGTCAGACAAGGTTGACCGTTCCGCCCGAGCGGCTGATTCTGAAGCGATTGACGATGAAGGCACGATAGTCGCGCGAGACGAGCGTATCGACGGCGATGAACGTCGCCTCGGCAGCCTCGTGCCGCAGATCGAGCCGGACGTAACCTTGGTGTATGTTGTCCGTCCAGACAACTTCGGGCATGTGATCGGCAAAGGCCTTGTCGAGCGCGCGGGACAGCGTTTCGCCGAAGCCGCTTTCCACGAAATCACCGAGCGAGGTGATCCCTGCGGTGCCGAGTTCGACGCCCACCGGCCGTCCGGCGGCATCCTTGAGACTGTTGGCCCAGAAGCTGTGGCTGTCTCCCGTGAGGAACACGAGGTCGGTCGCACCTGCCTCGCGGGCCAGATCGTAAAGCCGTTCGCGCGCCCAAGGATAGCCATCCCAAGTATCGGGGTAGAGCGGCAGGCCGGCCCTCCCCTTGGCGGCAATCAGTTTGGCGTTGTCCAGTGCGGAGCCGACGTAAGCGACATCCGCAGCCTCAGGATCCGGCAGAACGCCGAGTTTTACAAGGACGGTCACATCGGTGCGCGCGATCGGTACGGCATCGCCGATCAGCCGTCAGGGCTGGCCCGCCGCGACCGACTGATTCTCAGGCTGCGGGCAAGATCAGCCTCGCATTCGGGCGAGATCATCCGGCGGCCCGGCGCGCCGAGCACGTCGCTTCGGAACCGGGCGATGGTGGCGTGATCGCCGACCTTGTCCATCACCGGCGCATAATCGATCTGCTGTGCTCTTGCGGTGTGGCACGTTTCCATCGTGGCCAGCGTCGCCAAATCGCCGAAGCTGTAGCTGCGCCAGAACTGCATCCGGCTTAGACCGGGCTGCGGCAGCCATTCGGGTTCGCGCACCGGCGTCCATTCGAAGTAGGCTTTGATCGAGGCCGCACGCCGCGCCTGCCAGTCGCCTTCAGCGGCAGGCTGATGGTTCTGCGCGCCGCCACTCCAGGGATTGTTGGCGCTTTCGGGATCGTCCCAGCAGGCGAGCAAGGTGTGCGCCGCCTGAATGGCGCGCGCGCCCGCATCGGTCTTTTAGTGTGCATGGCGACGACGATAGTCCGAAAGGCTCACGATCTCATGCGCGGGATCATAGCGGCGGCCTATGGTGCGGGCCACATCGTCGCCCCAACCGTTGTGACCGTATTCGTAGATGTAATCGCCGATGTGCAGCACGAAATCCATCGAGGGATCATGCGCGATCGTCTCGTAGGCGTTGAAATAGCCGAAGGCGTAGTTGGAGCAGGACGTCAGTGCGATCCCCAGCCTGTCGAGGCGGCCGTTCGGCAGGGTGCGAGCGCGTGCCGTCGGCGAGGCCGTGGTGCCCAGTTTGAAACGGTAATAATGGGCCCGGCCCGGTGCGAGGCCGCGTGCCAGCCATTTGGCGGTGTGGTAGCTGTCCGGCCCGGTCGGGAGTTCGACCCGCGCCATGACGGTGGCAAAATCGGGGTCGCCGGCGATCTCGCCCACCAGCGTCACGCCTCCTGTCAACGTCACCCGCGTCCAGAGCACGATGCTGGTCGCATCCGGATCACCGCTGGCCACACCATGGAGGAACGGCCCGCTAGTGTCGGCCTGAACAATGCCGGGAAGCGCCAGGGCCGCCGTTCCGGCCATCAACCCACCGATCGCCGTGCGGCACGAGACGGGCCGGCTAAGCGGATCTGTGTTCAAGCGGTCACCTGACGCCATTCGTACCACATGTTCGCCACCAGCACGTTCCCGAAGAAAAGGGCATTGGCGATCCAACTGAGAGGATCGGGAGCGGCGCCCTTTCGGGCCGTTACGGTCAGGACCGCAAAGGCCAGGGCGAGGAAATAGACCGGCCAGATGCGAAAGACGCGGTTCTCGAAAAAGTGAATCACTTCCTTGCGGGTCGATGTCCGTCCGGCTTCGATCGCCTCGCGCTGGCGCGCCAGGATGGAAATGATCAGGAAGCCGCTCAGGACGAAGAACAGTCGCACGCCCGCGCCGCCAGTCGAAAGGTGAAGCTTGAACCAGAAATTGTGGGCGTTGATCACCAGCAAGACGGCTATCGTCCTGATGCCATCGAAGCCCTTGATCCTGCCTGCGACAGCAGACGAGGACGGCATAGCCTCCGGCGAATCGATTGGACTCTTCATCGCGCTTCCCTGGCCTGGTTGCATTGCAGCATTTTCAGAACGCGCGAGGTTGTTCCAGTAAAAACCGCAGCGCACCATCCTGCAACGCCGATTTTTCGGTCATGCAGTGCGGCTGGGTAGGAGAAATTGCCAAATCAGGCAATTATGCATGGAGAGACGAGGGCCGGGCTGCCTTCAGGGTGCAGGATCGCCACTGGCAGCCATCAGAGCCGGAACCGGGGGCCTTGGCGGATAGCGGAACCGGTGGCGGAAATTGCTCGAACCAGATCCACGAATAGTGCGAGACGATCCACGTCACCACAAACAAGGCGATGGACAGCTTCCATCCATAATCAAGCGGCAGATAGCCGAACAGCCGCAAGCTCGCACCCGAATAGGCCGACAGGATATACTGGTGATAGAGATAAATGCCGTAGCTGATGAGGCCGGTGTACTGGAGGCCGGGATTGTCCAGCACCCGCCCGACCGGGCCATCCATGCCGACATAGGCCCGGTAGACCAGCAGCATGAAGAACAGGTTCATGACTTCGTGGGCATAGGGCTCAAGCTCCCAGCCAAGGTCGGCATAACCCAGCAGCAGCGGCACGGTCATCACGACATAGGCCAGCAGGCTCCACCACAGCCACCCTGCGATGCGTTCGACCGGCCAACTGCGCGCCACAGCGATCGCCAGCAATGCGCCCATTGCCAGCGAATCGAGCGAGGCCGGGATCGAGGAGCGGTACAGGGCTTCGGGCAAAGGCAGGGTATCGAACCTCGCCACAAAGGAGAAGGCAAACAGGCTCACTGTCACCGCCACCAGCACCCGGGGGCGGCAGACCAGCACGATCAGCGGCCAGACGAGGTAGAATTGCCACTCCATGCTCAGGCTCCACAGGTGCCCGACCGGAGAGGAGTATTCAGCCACCTGATCCATGCCGAAATAGACATTGGTCAGTTGCAGCGCGTGCCACGGGAACTCTGCCCGGATGGTGCTCAGATCGATCAGCCATGCACCGCACAGGGCCAGATAATAGGCCGGCAGCAGCCGCAAGACGCGCCTTGCATAGAACGACCCCAGCAGGGGCCGCAGGCCATCGCCGCGTTCGCGCCGCAGCTCGTTTTCCGCCAGCAGCTGGCCGGTGATGAGAAATCCGCTCAGCACAAAGAACAGGTGAACCGCAAAGCCGCCGATCTCGAAGAACTGGAATTCGCCGATCTTGTAGTTTTCGGTGATCGTATGCGAGATGATGACCGCGGCAACCGCGAAGGCGCGCAGGGAATCGAGTTGGCGCGCGCGATCATTCGCTGGGCGGCCCTGCTGCGCGGCGGGGGCATCGGCGGGGTTTGTCACAGGACGATCCGCACGCAATCGGGCATGGTATCGTCGAGCCGATGGCCGATCACGATCACCGTTCTGCCCGCCATCCTTTCGGCAATCCGCGCCATGATCGCTTCGCTTGAGGCAATGTCGAGCGCGCTGGTCGCCTCGTCGAGGATGAGGATCTGCGGATCGGTGATCAGCGCGCGGGCGATGCCCACCCGCTGGCGCTGGCCGCCGGACAGGGTGAGGCCGCGCTCGCCGATCTTCGTGGCAAGGCCATCGGGCATCATCGCAATGATTTCGCCAAGGCCGGTGACGCCGATCACCGCGTCAAGCGCCTCGGCACTGGCTTCGGGCCGACCGATCAGAATGTTGTCCGCCAGCGTGCCGTCGATCAGTTCGACATCCTGGCCGCTGACCGCGAGCTGCCCGCGCCATTCGTCGATATCGATGTCGGCCAAGGGTCTGCCATCGATCAGGATGCGGCCCTGCTGCACCTGAAGAAACCCCAGCAGCAGGTTGACGAGGGTCGATTTTCCGGTGCCGCTCGGCCCGTCGATCAGGGTCCAGCGCCCGGCCGGGATCGCTGCGGAAAGGGATTTGAGCGCGGGGGCCTCGCGTCCGGGATAGCGATAGGCAATCCGGTCGAGCGTGATTTCGGATTGCAGGCCCGGATAAGGTTCAAAGGATCGCTCCGGCTCCCCAGCCGGCGCGGCCTTGATGATCTCGGCGATCGCGCGAACCGGCGCTGCGAGAACCGCCAGCTGCAAGCGGTAGGTATCGGCTGCGGCAACATAGGGCTGCATCCGGTAAACCAGCGCCACTGCGGCCAGCAGCAGCTGAAAGGCCAGCCCCTGCCACAGCGCCACCAGCGTCATCGCCGCCAACAGGACAAGCGAGGTGAGCTGGCTGGCAGAACCCCCGATGCTGGCCAGCAGATCGCTGGTGTTGGACGCATGGTGCAAGCGGCGGGAATGGTCGGCAAAGGCCTGCAATTGCCGCTTCGTCCCGCTGAAGGCCTTGATCGCCCGCATCGACTGGAGCGTGCGCAGCGCGATGATGCTGACCTGCCGCGATTCCTCCGCCACGCGCTCGCCCGCGCTTTCGGCGGCGACATGCAAGGGTTTGAGGGCGAACGAGAACAGCAAGGTACCAACAACCGCCACCAGGCCGACCGATGGCGCCAGAAAGAGCAATCCGATGCCCAAGGCCGCCGCAATCACGATATTGAGCGCCATGTTCGAAATGGCGTCCGTCGCCTCGGCGATCCGCCAGCTGTAGTGATTGATGACCACAAGCATGTCGCCCGAAGGCCGGTTGTGGATGGTTTCCATCGGCATGCCCAGCAGGCTGCGGAACAACGCGAGGCGAACCCGGTGCGACAGGCGGCCTTCGAGCAGGGTCGTGACGATATCGTTCGAAACGGTAACGGCAATACGGGCCGCCATCATGCCTGCGGCCAGCAGGGCGAGCGCCCAGACCTCGCCGCCGGTCCACGCGATGATGATCATGGCAGGCCAGTCGAGAATGCTCCCGTCGAGAAAGCCGCTGTCGACCGTTCCGGTCATCAACCGCGACAACAGCAAGAGGACGACGCCGATCCCGAGACCCTCGGCCAGCGATGCCAGCAGGCCGAGCAGGACGACCACGGGAATAGCCCAGAACATTCCTCGCCAGAACGGGAGGAGGTCACGCACAATTCCGCCAATGCCCCGAAGGCTGATCGAAGCGCCTTCGCGGTCGTCGAATTCGTCGAAGGTATCAAGGGCGCTGAAAGGAAAGTCTGCCCCCTGCCGGCCCTCCGGTCGGCCAGACGGTCCCGCCTCTTGATCTGTCATGCGCGGCTGGACCGGTTCATGCGTCCTGTCTCTAGATCCATTTGCGTGACATTGGCGATGAACATTTCAAGATCGTCGAAACCGCTGACATCGATCCTCGGGACACGCATGATATCGTCGAGCATCGTCGCGCAGGCGTTGCGCGTGCCGAAGCCGATTTCGAAACCGGAATGTTCGAAGGCCCGGCACGCGGCTGCATCTTCGATCCCATAAGGCCAGATGACGGTTTCCGGTTCAACCCCGATCGCCTTGCGGATCGCCTCGCGCGAGCGCAGCGCTTCGCGGTAGATATCATGACCGGAGAGCGCAGTCATCGGGGGATGGCTGGCGCTGTGGCTGGCGATCACCGCGCCTTCGGCGGAGACCTTCGCGATCTGCTCCCAGGTCATCAGCGGAGCCGGTTCGCCGAAGCCGCGGTCCCATTCGGCGCAGCCGCCGACGAGATCGGTGACGATGGCCACTGTGGCCGGGATCCCGAAGCGCCCGAGGATCGGCCAGGCGGTCTCGGCGAAATCGCGGTAGCCGTCATCGAAGGTCAGCATGAAGGGGCGGCCGCTGATCGCCCGGCGTTCGCGCACCGCGGTCAGCCATTCCTCGGGGGTGATGCCATGATAGCCGTTGCGCCGCAGCCAGCGCATCTGCGCCTCGAACATGGCGGGCGACACGCGATACTGCGCCAGGCTTGCCGGGCCGTCATCCGGCTCGGCGATCCGGTGATACATCAGCACTGGCACGGCCAGTGCGCGTTCGTGCTCGACTTCCTTCCACGTCGCCTCGGTCCCGCCCCAGACGACGTGGAAAGCGTATTCACGTTCCGGCGCGGCGCCCATCGCCTCCTCGCGGCGCGTGGCGGTGATGGCCTGATCGGTCCGGCGATAGCGCTGGACGCGGTACAATTCGCACTCGATCTCTTCCTCGAGCTGCAACAGGCCGGTGCCCAGCAGCGCATCGGTGATCGATTTCGCCCCGAACACCCCGCCCCAGTCGAAGCCGGACCGGTCGCGCTCCTCGGTCACTTCGATGATGTGCGCGGTTACCAGAACCCCGTCAGGGTTGAGATGTTCGGCAATGTTGCGCGCGATCTGATCGAGCTTCTTGCGCGTGCCTGCCTCGTAGAGCACTTCGCTGCACACGATCAGGTCGAACATTCCCGGCAGGGGATTGTTGAAGAAATCGAGCTGATCGAAGCGGACATGGTTCTGCCCGCCCGCACGGCAACGCGCTGCGGCGCGCCCGATTGCCGTGTGCGAGATGTCGGTGGCAAGCAGATCGTCCACGATCGCGGCAAGCTGCACGGTGAAATGGCCTTCCGCACAGGCCAGTTCGATCCCGCGCAGCTTGTGGTCTTGCGGGACGAGTTCGAGGGTCTGTTCGTATTTGCGCTGTTCGTAGGGACTGTCATAGGCCCAGGGGTTCTCGGTCGCGAAGACCTGGTCCCAATAGGCGACCGAGTTGACCTCGACACTGCTATCCCACTCTGCTTCTGCGTTCCTTGGCGCGGTGGCCAGCTCGGGAACGCCGGCGCACATTTCCTGCGCCTCGCCGCGCAGCGAGGCGAGCGCTTCGGTCCACACCGGGTCGGGCGTGTCCGGTCCCCGCGTGGCCGCATCGACCATGTTGCCAAAGCCCAGTACGACCGACGCGCGCATGCGCTGCTTGAGCGAAGCGAGACGGACCTTGGGATCGCTCGCCAGATGCTTGACGCCCCAGCCGCGGCTCTTGCTCAACTCGCGGACCGAATGCATCGCCAGCCGGGCCTTGCCGGTCAGGGGCAGCGTCTTCAGCCGCTCTCGCCGTTCGGGCAGATAGGGCGCATTGCGCCGGATGGCCTGCGCCAGCAAGCCGGGCGGGACCGGCGCGATCGCCGGAATGCCGATGAGCCCGAGCGGAGTCGGCCCATCAAACACATCGACAAGCACGATATCGGCTGCACCCGGGTCGATTGTCGGCAGTTGGGCCGACAGATCAACCCGCGCAACATGGATGCTGCTGCCGGTGAAATGGTCGAGCCACCTGCCGGGGCCAAACACCATGCGCAGCTGGCACGCGCGGGCCACATCCACCGGGCGTTGCATGCCCAGCCGGGCGGCAAGTTCGGTCCAGAATGCGTCGACAGATGGCGCAAGTTCAGACCAGCACCCGGCAAGGCCCGCAATCTCGACGCACCTCGCAAAGGCCATCGCGCCCGTCATCGCGCCCGCCGCATCTTCAGGCATCAGCACCGCATCGCCAAGATCGGGGACCAGATCAAGCAGCGGCTTTGCCTCCATGCCAAGGCCAATGGCGTTGCCCGCGCACATCACGATCCAGTCGAGCAGCATCGGCAACCGGTCCTCGAGCGGCAGCCCGTTGCGATAGCGCGGGTTGGCACTGGGCACGTTCGGATCGGCCCTGAACATCCGCTCGATCACCTCCACCCCGTCCGTCGCCAGAGCCCCCACCTTGCGCCGCGAGAGCGAATTGGGGCGGGTGACATAGAACGCGAGAATTTCCCGGATGCCCTTGAAGACGGCACCGGTGCGCGCTATGCGCTGCCACAGGTCCCAATCCTCGTTGATGGCGAGCGCGGCATCAAAGGTGCCGGCCTTGCGCATGATGTCGGCACGTGTCAGCGCACAATGGACAGATAGCGCGCAATGGCGCGCCAGCACCGCGAAGGGATCAGACAAGTCAGGAACCCTCTGCTCCTCTTGAATGGTGCCTTGTCCATCGACCAGAGCGAAGTCGCAATAGACCACACCTGCATAGGGATGGCTGACGCTGATCTCGATCAGCGATTCGAGAAAGGCAGGATCGAACCAGTCGTCGGAATCGAGAAACCCGATCCATGCGCCCCGCGCTTCGGCAAGACCGGTGTTGCGTGCTGACGAGGCCCCGCGATTTTCGTGCGTGAAGACACGGATACGATTATCCTTCGCCGCACAGTCGCGGGCGATTTCAAGCGTCGCGTCGGTCGAGCCGTCGTCGACGACAATCAACTCCCAATCGGCGAACGTCTGCCGCAGCATGCTCTGCACCGCCGCCCTCAGCGAGGCTTCAGCCTGGAATGCGGGGATGATGATCGAGACGTGCGGCATTGCCCCCCTGCCCTCCCATTAACCTTAGTTAGTCTAAGGTGCAATGCAGCATCATGCCATACACGCCTTGAATGAATTTGCGGTGTGGTTCATTACGCAACAGATTGCTGCAATGCAGCAAGATGCTATCCATTGTAAACTGCGCGCGGCATTATCAGCAAGCTACGCTATCGCGACAGAGGCAGCGGTGAGGGGCTCTTGAAAATCCTGTATGTCGTCCACGACCTTCATGACGCTGCGGTCGAACGCCGTGTCCACATGCTGCGTGAAGCCCGGGCCGACGTCATCATCGCCGGTTTCCGGCGGCGCGATGCCTGTCCCGAGCAGCTGCTGGGCTTCCCCGTTGTGGACCTGGGCCGCACAGCCGATGCACGAATGCTTCAGCGGGTGGGCGCGGTGCTTGGACACTGGCTGCGACCAGCGCGGCTCAAGGCGCTGGCCGCCGATGCAGACGTGGTGATCGGCCGCAACCTCGAATGCCTTGCCCTGGCGGCGCGGATCAGGACCACAGCCCCGAACGGCCGGCTCGTCTATGAATGTCTGGATATCCACCGGTTGCTGATCGAGACGTCCCTTCCGGCGCGCCTCATACAAAGGGTGCAGGCCGCGCTGCTGCGCCAGACCGATCTCGTCCTCACCTCCTCGCCCGCTTTCGTGCGCGAATACTTCGCCCCGAGATTTCCCGATCTGCCGCCGGTCCATCTGATTGAAAACAAGGTGCTGATGCTGGGGAATGAGGGGCAAGGATCGCCGCCCGAAGTTGGCCAGCCTGCGCCTGCCGCCCCCCCTTGGGTGATCGGCTGGTTCGGCATGCTCCGCTGCCGCCGCAGCTTCGACATGCTTGCCGAGCTGGTGAAACGATCCGTGGGGCGCGTGCAGGTGAGAATCGCCGGTCGCCCCTCGCCTGCCGTTTTCGACGATTTTGACGCCTTGCTGCGAGCCAACCCGGGGTTCACCTTCACCGGCCCCTACACCGCAGACGATCTGCCCGCGCTTTACAATGCCTGCCATTTTGCCTGGGCGATCGACTTTTACGAAGAGGGGCTCAATTCCGACTGGCTGCTGCCCAACCGCCTGTACGAAGCCATGGCGAACGGGAGCGTGCCGATCGCTCTCAAAAGTGTCGAGACTGGTAGGTGGCTCGAGCGCGAGGGATGCGGGCTAACGTGGTCAGGTGAGATGGCTGCGCTCCTCGCCCTATTCGACACGCTTGATGCCTCGCAATTCATTGAAATGAAAGCCGGGATTGCACAGGTCCCGGCTACGCGGCTGGTGGCGACCTTGCAGGACTGCGAAGCGCTGGTCAGAGCACTTGCAGGGAATGCTCAGACTTTGCCCTGATGGCACTAACGATGACATTGCGCCATGACGCACTGAATTCTGCCGGAGCGTGGTGGGCCCTGATCATGTTCCAGCCCGACGAGGCTGCCGCATCGATCTGCGCCAGATGCTCTGCAGGGCTGCGCAAGAACGCGAGCATTTCTTCAGGTTTCTCGAACAAGAGCGGATAGTCGCCGATGTTCATCGCTTCGAAGGTGATTGCGTTCCCGACCACCGCAGCGCCATAGGAAAAGGCTTCGATGACCTTGGTCTTGAGCCCCCCGGCCAAGAACGACGGCGACACCAGAACAGAAGCCCCATCATAGACTTCCTCAATCGTGTCGACAAAACCCGGCATCGAAACCTTGTCCGGCAGATCGTAGGTGCGCTTCTGCTTGCCGTAGATCACCAGTGGCACCGAAAAGCCATGGTTCGCCCAAGCCGCGATCAGATAATCGATTGAAAGCTGGTTCTGGCGAAGGGAATCGGAACCAATGAAAACGAACCGCAAACTCTCCGCCGCATAAGGCTTCGGCGCACGCCGGGGATGCACCGGGGGCGGAATGCTGTGCACATTTGCCGCGCCCACGGTGTGTACCAACAGCGCCTCAGCATCCTTCTGCGACAGCAGCACTGTCGCCTCGCTCAGCGACACGATGTCGCGCTCAGCTTGGCGAAGTGTCTCGCGCTCGTAGATCAGCAAGGCACGCGAAAACATCCGCGAATTCAACAAGCGCTCCACAAACTTGGGAAGCTTGTCCTTCATGTAACCAGTCGATGGAGGTGTGTCGGACTTCAAAAGCAGATTCATCCGGCGAGACATCAGATCATCAAGATCCGTGATAATCGCGAGTTCCGGCAGCACTTGCCTGAGCACCCTGACAAGCGGCAAGCACCGGATACCATCGACATAGACTGCCTTGGTGCAGGGACTGATCTGGCGGACGACCCTGCGAATTTCCTTGGGGTCGGCGAACAAGACGCATTGCAAGGGCAGGGGCCTGAAACGCAAGATCGAGGCTGCGTAGGCAAGCAGGCATCGAAATATTTTCCGTAAGCTGCGTTCGGAAACAACACTAGGAATGATACTTTGATCGATGTCGAAAGAGGATTGCAGAGCACGGCGGACCGACAGGGCAACCTGAACTCTCCCAAATGACTGATCGATGTCTATGTTTCTTGTCCAGATAGCATGGATCAACTGACGATCCATATCAGTTTTTGGATTAAATTCTTCAGACATATCCCGCTTTCACGTAAATTACTTGAACTTCGGGCAGGACTATGGAAGAATTCTTTGCCGAAATCCAGTCGGACGTTACCTTTGCAATGGCTGCGCCCATTGCATACCATACTGCTGTTCGTGCGCTGGTTTTTCGGCCTCATCGGGTTCGTCACGGGAAACCTGACAGGCTGTTTCTCGAAGCACAAGGTTGAATGGGTGGCAAGGCTTGGAATCGGCTTGATCGTACTGGCGGCCATCGGCGTAGTCCTGCTGCCGTTGAAGACGGTGCTGCTGCTCGCGAAGCCGCCCGATAAGCCGGTGTCGGGCCCTCCACCGGAAGTACCGCTGAAGCCTGCTTTCGCCGAAGAGTTCAATGGCGCGCGGGTCGATCCGTCCCGCTGGATTGGCGCCTACTACAACCCCGCAACTGAAACCCCATCCGTCGCAAAGCGCAGCCTCTACACCAACCACGAGCGGCAGATCTATTTCGATCCCGGGTTTCTGGGCTTGGGAATCGATCCCTTGACTGTTTCTGGCGGAACACTGACCATCACCGCTCGGCCATTGACTGAGCCGGAACGCGCGATCATTGCAGCAGAAGTGCGCCGCCAACCGCCCGAAATCGCCGCCAGCGCCCTGCGCGATGTTGCCTATGCGTCGGGCATGATCTCCTCGCGCGGGCGGTTCAGCCAAACCTATGGCTATTTCGAGATCCGCGCGCGCTGGAGCAAGAGCAAGGGCATCTGGCCCGCCTTCTGGCTGCTGCCCGCCGATGGCAGCTGGCCCCCGGAAATCGACGTGCTGGAAGCACATGGCGACAAGCCTGGCATCACCTTTCAGACGCTCCATTCGGACTACGACGTGGAAGGCACCCATACGATCAAGCTGCCCGCCGATGATGGCCAATTCCACACCTATGGCATGTTGTGGCAGGCTGATCGCATCAACTGGTATGTCGATGACCAACTCACCGCGAGCGAGCCGACCCCTGCCGACATGCACCAGCCGATGTTCGTGGTCGCCAATCTCGCCATCGGGGGCAAATGGCCGGGCGATCCCGACATCCGGACGCCCTTCCCCGCGACGATGGAGATCGACTATATCCGCACCTGGACGGTCTCGCCCAAGTCTGCTGCGGCCACGCCCGCGCGCTGATCCTGCCCTTCTGCCAGCCAGCCGCGAAAGGCGGCGAAGGCGGCCTCGGGACCGAAATGCCGCGCTGCGGCCGCATGCGCGCGTTCGGCAAGATCGAGACGCTTGCGGTCATCAGCCAGCAAGGCAACCACACCCTCAGCGAAGGGGCCGGGCTGGTCGGCACATATCACCACATCTGCCAGCAGGTCCGCCACGCCCTGCAAGGTAACGCTGGTCACCACGCAGGCCTTGCCCTGCGCCAGCGCCTCGACCAACTTGATCTTGAGGCCCGAGCCCTGCAGCAACGGGGAAATGACCACCCCTGCATCGGCATAGAGCGGGGCGAGATCCGGGACGAGCCCGAGCATCCGCACCCCTTCGGGCCGGTCGGGCACCGCCTCGGCAACCTTGCCCGCCACATCGAGCATCGCATCGGGAAAGACTCGGCGCACCTGCGGCCAGACCTCGTCCAGAAACCACTTGAGCCCGTGGACATTGGGCGCAGTGTTGCTGCCCACGAACAGGAGCTTGCGCGCATGGCCGGCAGCAGGTGCGGGAACGACAGGGCTGGCCATAGGGGCAAGGATGGCCGTGGTGCCCGGCACTCTGGCCCGCACCCAGTCTGCCTCTTCCTGCTGGATCGCGACGACCGCACTTGCGCGCGCCAGTAAGGCTGCCTCTGCGGCTTCATCGAGCACCGCCACGCTATCCTGCATGCCCTCACCGAATTGTCCGGCGCGCGCACTGAAGCGGTCGTGCATGATGATGGCGCTGCGCGGCTCGGGATGCATCAGATAGGGGAGCGCTTCGGTCTGGAACACATAATCCAGCAGCACCGTGGGCCGTGCGCCCGGGGTGCGGGCATGGCTGGCGACGAACAGGCGGTCAGCCAGCGTCCAGCCGGTCGAGATGGCATAGGGCGCCTTGCGTTCGGCCAGCCAGCCGCGCGCCATGCCGAACTTTCCGGCAAGGCGGGAGGCCATGCCATGAGCCGCGCGCAGCCAGACTTCGGGCGCAAGCGTGATCTGCCATGCCCCAATCTGCACGGCCTTGCGGGTGCGGATTGAGCCGAACACGTCAAGCTCGCCCGAAAGCCGGTGGAACGGCGTGCGGCCGAACAGCGCAGGCGATGGCTGGATCAGGTGCGGCACCAGCCCCGCATCGCGAACTGCGCCCGCGAGAGCCAGCACATAAGCCGAACTGCCATTATTGGCCCCGGTGATTCGCTGGCGGCTGATCAAGGCCACATCACCAGGGCCGAGCGGATTTGCCCGATCGTAACGCAGCCTCGGCACCAGCCGGACGAGCCTTGCCCCGATCGGCTGCCGGAACAGCGCGACAGCGGCCGGCTGCGCGGCGGTCAACGCGATCAGGCCGGCAGGGTTGCGCGCCTTGATTGCTGCGATCATGTGCGAAAAGGCGGCCGCATTGCGGATCGATGCCGAGCGGCGCTGCCATGCCTTGCGTACCCGAGCAGGTTGAGAAGCCATGTCAGAGTCGAGCCGCTCGGTCGCGGCCACCATGCGATCGGCATGGTCGCCCGACAGGCGGTGCGAGATCGAAGCGCCGTGTTTGCGATAGAAGTAAAGCGGCTCCGGCAGCAACCGGTACCGGGCCCCGGCCAGAAGCGAGCGCAGGATCAGATCGTCATCCTCGGCAATTCGCAGCCGGGGATCATATCGCAGGCCCTTGTCCTCTAACCAGGCGCGGCGCCACATCGGCTTGAGAAAGCCGAGATTGGGGCGCGGTCCGTGCATCCGCGTCTGTTCGCAATAGTCGGCAAGACCGATCCATTGGGGCGCGCCGGTTCTGTGGCGGTCAAGAAAGCGATGCGGTGCCTGCACACCCGCATCGTCGAACAGGACGAGATCATCGGCGATCATGTCGGCCCCGCACGCCTCTGCCTCGGCCATCAGGCGCGCAGAACGATCCGGGGCAACGAGATCATCATTATCGAGCACCGCGACCCACTCGCCCCGCGCCGCATCGAGCGCGGCATTGCGTGCCGCCGCCGGACCACCGTTGCGAGGCAGCGGAACGAACCGGACACGCGGGTCATCCTGCGCCAGCCTCATCGCAATCTTCGCGCTATCGTCTGTCGAGCAATCATCGGCGATGATCACCTCGATCTCCACGCCGCGCTGGGCCAATGCCGAGGCGACAGCAGCCTCTAGAAACCTGCTGCCATCGTAATTGGCCATCAGGAAACTGATCATTCGACAACCTTTGCTTGCAGGGCAGCGACGTGATAGCTTGTTGCATTGCAACATGCCATGACATTCACAAACCTCGCGAGCGCCTCTCCAAACTCATGAACCACCCTTCGATGCCCGCTCTGGAACCACGCCGCGCATCCAAGCGCGCCCGGTGCCGGGTGGCCGAACGGGTGCTGCCGCCGATGGGGCGCAAATCATGGGGACGGCGACCGACCTATCTTCCCGAAAATCGCCGGATCGTGGCGTTCGGCGACATCCATGGGCGTGCGGACTTGTTCAGCGCCCTGATCCGTGCCGTCGGCGAAAAGCTCTCGGAAATGCCCAGCAAGAGCAACACCATGCTCATTCTGGGCGACTTCATTGATCGCGGTCCTTCGAGCGCAATGATGCTCGATGTGCTACGCAGAGCGAGCAAGACCCACAAGAACTTCCTCGTGCTGCGCGGCAACCACGAGGAGTCGCTTCTGGCTTCGGCCTATGGCGATGCCGATGCCCAGAGGCTCTGGCTCGAACATGGTGGCGAGGCTTTTCTCAAGAGCTACGGCATGCTGCCCCCGCAACCCGATGAGGACAGCTTTTCCTTTGCCGGACGGCTCTGCTCAGTGATCGGCACGGAAGCTCTCGAGTGGCTGGAGGATCTGCCCGCCCACTATCATGAGCCCCCGTTCTTTTTTTGCCATGCAGGTGTGCGTCCCGGGATTGCGCTCGGCAAGCAGTCTCGGCATGATCTGCTGTGGATCCGGCAGCCCTTCATGCAAAGTGCGCAAGATCACGGCGCGATTATCGTTCATGGCCACAATGTGGTGAGTGATGTCCAACTGCGTGACAACCGGATCAGCCTAGACACAGGGGCCTATGATACCGGTAATCTTTCAGCCGTGATACTGGATCAGGACTTCACTGTGGTTTTGACGACGGTACCCGAGTGAGCCGGGTCTGTGGAATGGAAACGGTCCTTGGACTGGGCGGTGCAGGCGCGCCTGGGCGGAAAATCGCTGCAGGCCACTGTTCCGTTTGCAACATGATTATCGCACAAAGGGACTAGCCCTTGCGGGAGCACACCATGAAGTACCTCAAGTCCTTAGCCCTTGCCATCTCGCTTTGCCTCTTTCTCGCGGCCGTGCCGCAAGCCTTGCAGGCCAGGGAGAGTGACGCGCCTCAAGGGCCTCCAGTCTATCGGCTCGATGCTGGCGACAAGGTGAAGGTCACTGTCTATGGTGAGCAGTCTGTCAATGGCGAATATGCCGTCGGGCCTGAAGGAGATATCGCCTTCCCGCTGATCGGCAATGTCCTGGCAAAGCAACAGACCGTCGAGGAGCTTCGTCAGGCGATCGTCGCACGTCTTGCCGACGGCTACCTCATCGATCCAAGGGTTACGATCGAGGTGCTTACGTATCGGCCCTACTACATCCTCGGCGAGGTCAGCCGCCCAGGCCAGTATCCCTACGTCAATGGGCTATCGGTCGACCAGGCGATCGCAACGGCAGGAGGCTACACCTACCGGGCGAGCAAGAAGAAGGTATTCATTCGTCCCGCAGGCGGGGCAGAGATCGAGGTGAAGCTGGCGCGAGACAAGCCCATCTGGATCACTCCCGGCGACACGATCCGAATTGGCGAGCGCTATTTCTGATGATGTCCCGATAATCCTGCGATGCTGACGGACAAGAGGCTTGCGCCGGTGACCGAAGGAACCGTGGCCCGCCCCGTCGCCGCGCCGCGGGCCAAACCCGATCTGCTGGCGTGGTTTGATGGCGTGTGGATTGCTGCCGTCATGTTCGCGATGCTGTTTGTCCAGCTGCTGGGCGCAGTGAGCGCGTTGATCATCATCGCCGCTGTGCCGGTGTTCGTTTTCGTGCGCCGCGAAAGGCTGGGCGACTACGCTCTGGCGGCAGCAGTACTGGGGATCATCCCCGGATGGGCATTGCTGTCCGCCCTGTGGTCCCCCGTCCCCGGGCTGACGCTCTATTATGGGGCCGAGTATCTTTTCACCATCATGATCGGCGTCATCATGGGGGCGGCCATTGACCGGCAGCAGGCGCTGCTTGGCCTGTTCGCCGCGTTCGTCGCCTATGCGGCGGCTTCGCTGCTGGTGGGCGGCTATGTGGATGTCGGATCAAAGGGATCGACCGAGGTGGGGCAGGCGTTTGTCGGCATCATGGTCAGCAAGAACATCGCCGCCGATTCCGCCGGTCTCGGCATGCTGGTTTCAGGTTCCGCGATGGTGATCGGCGCCCGGACGGGTCGGCCACTGGTCATGCTGGGTGCGCTGGCGGTGTTCGCAATCAATGTGTGGATCGTCCTCAAGGCGGAATCGACAGGCGCGCTGGTCGCGGCGGCGATCGCGACACTGGGGCTGCTCCTGATGCAGCCCGCCCGCATTCTGTCGGCCCCTGCGCGTGGATTGCTTCTGGCCGTTCTCCTCCTTTTCGGCACGGTCGCGTTGCTATCGGAGTCCCTCTGGTTTCAGCCACTGATGGAAACGGTGCTCTCGAGCGCAGGCAAGGACCAGACGCTCACGGGACGAACCTATATCTGGCAGCGCGGTTATGCGGTGATCGCCAACCACTCCGCGCTGGGTGTAGGCTACAACGCGTTCTGGTATCCGGGTAATCCCGAAGCGGAAATCCTGTGGAATTTCGGCGGCATCGGCGAAAAGCGTGGATTCAACTTCCACAACACGATGATCGAGGTGCTGGTCCATTTCGGATATGTGGGCCTGACCTTGTTCGGAACGATCGTCGCGCTGCTGACCGTTCTCACCCTCATCCGGGTGACGCGCCAGCCGACCGAGTTCGGCCTCTTTCTGGTCGCCTATCTGTGCTTTGTCGGCGTGCGTGCACCGGTCGAGGCCTTCGGGCTCGCGCCTTTCCTCTATTCGACAGCGCTCATCACGGCCGCGCTTGCCTATGGGTTACGGCGCCGCGCCTGACGCGCTCTGGTGGCTGAGGCAGCGACCACTGGCAGCAGGGGCGAAGCGGGCGCAGTTCCATCGGGACCGCGCCTCGCCCAGAGCCGGGTCGCGCAGATAGTGGAAATCCATGCTCTGCAACTGGTTCGTCGAGGCAGGCAGGCCCGGCGGAATGCGGCGCGCATCAGTCCAGGCCATCACGACGCAGCGGCTGCGCGCCCCGCAAAGATCTGACGCAAGCGAAGGAAAGTCCGCACCGTCCGACTGACCGGAAATCCGCGCCAGAAGGATGGTTGAGTCCCGGCTGCTGCCCGCGACGGCAAATGCGACACGCTGTTCGCAACCGGGCTCGCAACCCTTGGCGATCCCTGCGTCCGGGACTGCGAGCGAGGATCCCCCCTCCACTTGCGCAACAGCGGCGGCCTCGGCGGACTCGCCATGCATGGGCGATAGCAAGGCCAGCTTGGGTACCTTGGCTTCAACCCCCGAAATGCGAGCGGAAAACGCCTTGGGCGTGCCCCACCAGCCATTCCAGCGGAAGAAGATGTGCGTGCCCACCATGGTGATCTTGTCGAGCTTTGCGCTCCAATAGGGCACCACCCAGTTGGTATGATAATGCGTGGCGTGGCCGACGGCCCGCGACACATAACCGGCTAGCGCCAATCGGGCGATCCGCTGCGCCCTCTGCCAGGCCCCGGCAGAGGGTTTACGGCGGATCATCGAGCCATCGCACGTAAAGGTGAACTGGCAACCCGTGGGACGTTCGGAGCCCTGGAACACCACGCCGCAGATCGATGGCGTATAGGCAGGATGGCGCGCGCGGTTGATTACCACCTGAGCGACAGCCTGCTGTCCTGTGACATCATCACCCGCCTCGTACCAGACTGCAGCAGCGAGGCAATCGACGGCGCGCTCGTAATCGTCCTCGTGCGAGGGGAAAATGAACGGTGCGGCGGCCGGGTTCGGCTCGCTGGAAAAGGGCACCTTGGCATTGATGGCCAAGGCATCGTCCGGCGCCAGATCCTTGATCCGGAAATCCTCGATCGGTGGGGGCGGTGATGGTGGCGCATCTGCTCGCGTCGCGTCCGGTGCCTTCGGACCAGCTTTGCCGAGCACTTCGCCCGGCTGAGGTTGATCCGTCAAAATCGCAGCTCCGCCTACAAGAACGCCGGCTAGCGCCCCAACCAGTGCAGCAACGGCAAAGCCCCGCTTGCGGGCGGACCTGCCCCGCCCCCTGAGCGCCGGCGTCCATGTCAAGGGCAGGACGTCAGCGTCATCATCGATCAGCGCGGCAGCATCATGTCGCGGCTGATCAATTCCAGGCACGCTGAGCGACTCCAACCATGTGGATTCTACCTAGTGCGATGTTACGAATTTGTGGCATCGCTTGTCCTAGTATGATACGCAAGTCGGAGCCTGATGTTGAGCCGACGACAGATCGGTCGACGAGGAGAGGTTGCCTGAAGCAGACAGTGGTAACGACCCGGATCGTACGCCGGTCGATAAAGTCCATCAAGTTCACGACGTTGAAGCTTGCTCCCGTCGATGGCGGTAGACAGCTGATCGCCCCCAAGATGGGCGAGGCCGTGGTTATCGCGACCCTTTTGTCGACCATGATGTGGGTCGCAATTGGTTGGGCAGTGTTGGGCTAGTCCCCGGGCTGCAAAAGCCGACCGATCTTGCTCAGGAAGAGCCTCGCGCAAGCAATACGGCAGGAACGGTCATCAAAAGAATCTTGAGGTACATTCCGGGAGAGCGGGACTTCGCGAAGGCGACGTCCATTGCGACCCGGCGGCGATAGCTGACGGCGTTGCGGCCGCTGATTTGCCAGAGCCCGGTGATGCCGGGCTTGGTCATCGTGTAATAGCCGAAGTAGCGGCCATAGCGGTACCGTTCGCCGTCAACGATCGGGCGCGGCCCCACGATGCTCATATCGCCCATGAGCACATTCCAGAACTGAGGCAGCTCATCGAGGCTTGTCTTGCGCAGTAGGCGACCGATCGGGGTAATCCGCGGGTCGTTGCGCAGCTTTTGGTCGCGTTCCCACGTCATGCGGGACTCCGGGCAGCTCTTGAGCAACGCGGCAAGCTGGTCATCAGCGCAGTCAATCATAGAGCGGAACTTGAGGCAGCGGAAAAGCTTGCCGTCGCGCCCGATCCGGTTCTGAGCGAAGATTACCGGGCCGCGCCCTCCGAAGACCATCACCAGGAGCGCAATGACCACCATCAAAGGCATCAGAAATATCAGTGCGGCAAGCGAAAAGGCGACGTCGTACACACGCGTAGTAACCTCATAGGTGCTAGCAAGCGGATACGCCCGGTCGCGCTGGGCTGCCGAAGCCACATAGGCCATCAGTTGTTACCCCCAAGGACAACCCGTGCGACTGTGCGACGTAAGTTTTTTTGCAGTTGCTAAGGGCTTGATGCGCTGCACTGTTAATTCATTAGTAAGGGTTAGGCAATGCGTCATTTGCTGGGGTGAAGTAAAATATATCTCTTGAAAACAAAGCGTTGCCAGACGTGTCCGAAGGTGGGACATCCGAATTGGAACAAGAGCTGCGAATCGGGTGAAGTTTAGCCAGCAAAGGGGGCTGACGTCACCATGCAGTTGGATTAAAGCGCTCGGCGCAGAGCAGATGTGCATCCGCTGGACGCGCTTCGATCCTGCGTCCGCCCGATAACCGGGTGCCTGCTTCGAGCAACGATCGAACTGCTTGCCAACCCTTTGTCACTCTGTAAATTTCCGAGGGATGCAATAATCAGCCTGCAACCAAATGGAATGATGCAAGCCACCAAGGCCATTGACCACACCATCAAGTATTTCAGGTGCAGATTGAAGATTTTCACGTGATCAATGGACTCATTCGGGGGGCGAATGTTATACTGTTATGCGCAAACAAGACTTCCCGGATTGGCTGTTCCGCGCGCCTGTCGCTTGGTCGCACTGAGAGCAGACCGTACGTGACTCTTTGCCAGCAATGAGGGGCAGCGGACAAATGTCACTGCATGCGGGTGAGCGGTGGCCACGCAGATGAACTCGATCTCCGTCATCATTCCGGCATATCACAACGCAGCAACCCTGTCCCGGACACTGGCCAGCCTCGCAGCGCAGACTTTCCTTGAGTGGGAGGCGATTATTGCCTGCGATGGCCCGCTCGACGAAACGCTGAATATCGCCCAAGCTGCTGCTCGCAATGATGCGCGGATCACGGTGCTCGATCTGCCGCACCGCGGCGCATCGGCCGCACGCAATGCCGGGCTCGCCGTTGCGAAGGGCGACTGGCTCTTGTTTCTCGATGCGGACGATACGATTTCCCCGGCGTTCATGCGCCACATGCTGAACCTGGCAGTGCGCAATCCACAGGCCGATGTCATGGCTTGCGGATATACGCGGCTTGACGAACTTGGTCGCAATTGCGGCAGTTTCGCCCCCCTGCCGCTTGATCGCGACAGCCTCGCAGTCTGTTCCTTCGGGCCTCCGGGGGCGATCCACAGCTTCATTGTAAGGCGCACGGCGGCGCTGCATGCAGGTGGGTTCGACGAGACGCTGAAAACCAACGAGGATTGGGATTTCTGGCTGCGGATCGCGATCAACGGAAGCAAGTTTGCCGTCTCGCAACGGCGCCTGGCGCAATACTGGGCGACAGCCAATTCGCTTACCCGCGATGCTGGACAAATGCTGCTCGATTCCCGGGTGATGCTGGAGCGCGCCCTGGCGCTCGGCGTTCGGCCGGTAGACGGGCTCGACCAGTTCGACATGCGTTTCGATCCAATTGATGATCTGGCGCTGCGCAACTGGATGTGGAATGCTGGCGTCGCCATCGGACAAGGCCGGAAGCTGTCAGCGCTGTTCGAAGACATCAGCCCGCAAGCAGACTGTCGTTACCAGAAGGGCGAGCTCGCCTTTCGGCTCTATAACGGGCTGGTCGTGGGCAGCGGCACGGGATTTGCTGCGCTGGGCCAGCGCTGGCCGGGGATCCGCGGCGATGTCGAAGCCTTTCTGGGCCAGCTTGGGCAGCATGTCGGAAAAGATGATGTGGCAGGGCCGATCGCCCGCGAGCTGCAACTTCTGATTGCCTGCAATTCGAGGCTCAAGGGCGCAATGGACTTCGGTTACCTGCTTGCCGTGCCATTGACCTTGCGGATGCTGCTCAAGGGCTTCTTGCCGCAGAGCAGCGCCGATCAGGTCGTGTTCCAGCTGCCGTTCAGGCCGGTCAACTGGTTCAGCTTCACCGGCCCGATGGTGAGCCAGCTGACTGGTCGTGACGTGCGTTCAATCATCTGGCGCAGCATAACCACGAGGCTTGGGCGCCGGTTGGAACGCCAACCCCTGCTTTCGCCCGGGGCGATCGCCCGTCTGGCGCGTTGCACGGCGCTCTTGCGCCGCCTCGTGGACCGGTTGATTGCTCCTGATGCCGCTGCGAGGCAGCCCGACTGGGCTCGACCGCTTGTTGCAGCCCGGCAGAGCACTTCTGCGCCGGTCGTGTCGGCGAAACCCGAGCCAATGGAACCACACCCTGACCATCGGACCGATGCCGCAGGATGGGATCACTTCTTCGCTTCATCCGATCCGTGGGAATATGACAGTGCCTATGAGCGGATCAAGTATGAGCGGACGTTGTCGCTGATTCACCCTCAGCCGCACGGCCATGCGCTCGAGATTGCCTGCGCTGAGGGGCATTTCACCATGAGGCTTGCCCCGCAGTTCGGCCGAGTGACCGCGCTCGACATCTCGACCCGCGCGATCGAGCGGGCGCGCAACCGCACCGCTGGCTTGAACCACATAGAATTTGTCCAGGGCGACGTGTTTCACACGGGGCTGCCCGGCAGATACGACTGCATCACCTGCTCGGAGATGCTGTATTTCGCTCCGACGCTCGCAGGCCTGGAGCGGCTTGCGAAACAGATCGCCGACGCCCTCAATCCTGGCGGGCAATTCGCTCATGCCCACGCATTCCTGATCGATGAACGACCCGACCGGACCGCCTTCGACTGGGATGGAACTGCGGGCGGTGATCGCATTTTCGCGATCTTTGCAGACACTCGAGGGCTGAAGCACGTCCGCTCGATCGTCACCGATCTCTACCGGATCGATCTGTTCGAGAAGATCGACCCGGCAGCCTCAGCCCCCGCCCGCCCGGTGGTCGAGACCTTGCCGATCGGGTGCGAGCTTGAACCCCGTGTCGCAGCCGATGTTATCTGGGGCGGTGCTGTGGAGACCCGCCGCAGGGCGCTTGAGACCACCACCCGGAAGGTGCCGGTTCTGCTGTTTCACGGCGAGAGGGGCCTGCGAAAGGACGAGGACGGCGAAGGTTTCCGGCTTACCGGCAAGCAACTGGATGAAACCCTTCGGAACTTGCGTCGCCACGGGTTTCGTTCGCTCGGCATGGCGGAATGGGATTATGCCGCGCGCTACAGCGGACGGATTCGCGGCAAGCCCCTGATTGTGACGTTCGACATCTTTGACCACATTCTGATCGAAAACGGCATAATGATAACGCGGCGCAACGGATTTGTGCCGCACGTTTTTGCCACCGCAGATGAACTGCTCAGCGTTGCCGGGGACGAGCGCACGCTCCGTGATTGGATAGCCCAAGGTCTCAGCATCGGCAGCAGACTGGATGGCCGCGCTCCCGATGTCCTGAACTCGCGCGAGGTGTTCGAGGTCGCCTTCACCCAGCGTCAACGCCTCGAAGCCCTGATCGGCGCGCCCGTCCGCACGGTCGCGCCGCCCAAGGGCATGGCCGACGACCGCATCACCGAACTGCTGCGTGCAGCGGGCTTTACGCGCTGTTTCCTCGAAGAGGGGGGCATTGCCCCTCTGGTCGGGCTGGAGATGCAGACGCCGCGCCTGGATATGGCCCCGGATTTTGTCGAGGAAACGCTGGGCTCCTTGATCGCACGACAATCCGAACCCTGAAGCGAATGCCTTCGAAACGGAGCAATGAGTGCGACCCCCAGGGTCGGCCGAAAAATGCTGCACTGCACTATACATAATCCTGCGCCTTGCCTATGAGCCGCCCGCCGAGGGTGGCTTAGTCGCTGTAGACGGGACGTGACTGATGAACGGCATCACTGACCGCGTGCTACGTGGAACCGTGCTGGTTTCACTTGCCAGGATCATGGTCAACATTCTGTCGATGCTGAGCACGATCATCCTTGCATGGTTCCTTGTGCCCGCGGACTTCGGTCTTGTCGCCATTGCCGGAACCGTCATTTTCGTGATCTCGGTTGCGACCGAACTCTCGCTCTCGTCCGCGCTTGTGCGGCACAAAGCTCCGGACGAATCCCACCTCAGCGCGGCCTTCACGCTGAACGCCGTTCGCAGTCTGGGCATCAGCCTGTTCACCGCAGCTATTTCCTGGCCGATCGCCACTTTTTTCGGCGATCAGCGTCTTGTTCCGATCATGTGGGCCTTTGCCGGCAGCCTGTTCATCGGCGGCCTGGTGAACCCGCGCATGGCCTTGGCCCAGCGCGATCTGCAGTTCTGGCAGGATTCGGTGGTCCAGATCGGTCAGAAGCTGGCCGGCCTGATCGCCTCGTTTGCCTGGGCCTATGCCTTCCGGGATTACTGGGCCCTGGTGGCCGGATCGGTCGCCACGCAGGTGTCCGCCGTCATTCTGTCCTATGCGGTCCTGCCCTTTCGCCCGCGCATCCTGTTCCGGCACGTCCGCGAGTTCTTCGGCTTTTCGGGGTGGATAATGGCTAGTCAGATCGTGAACACGCTGAACTGGCGCTTCGACCAGTTTCTGGTCGGCAAGATGTTCGGCGCGGCGACCCTTGGTACTTACAACATGGGCAGCAATCTAGCGCAGATCGCGACGCGTGAGGCAATCCTTCCGCTAACCAAGCCGCTGTTTCCGGCGTTCGTTGCCATCAGGGAAGACAAGGAGAGGCTGGCGGCGGCCTATCTGCGGGTGCAGCGGATCGTGAGCGGGATTGCCCTGCCCGCCGGAGTTGGCCTTACGCTGGTCGCTGAACCCTTGATCGCGCTCTTCCTTGGGAAGGAATGGGCGCCGAGTGTTCCCGTTTTCCAGGCGATCGCCTTCATCGGCGGCATTCAGGCTTTGGGCATGCTCGTGCACCCGCTGGCGATGGCGCTCGATCAGACCAGCAGCTTGTTTCGGCGCGATGTGATGATCCTTGGGATGCGTCTGGCCGCGCTGGTAGCGGGCGCCTGGCTGATGGGGGTTTCGGGCGTGATCATCGGGGTAGTGGTCACTGGTCTGTTTACGCTGCTGCTGAACCTCATGTTCGTGAGGAGATTGATTGGCTTGCCAATTTCCCACCAGATCAGTGCCAATGGCCGGTCATTGCTGGGCGTGTCGACTATGGCGCTCATGTTGTTCTGGATCGATCCCCTGCTGGCCGTGGACAACGATTGGACAGGCACTGCCCTAAGGCTCGCGCTGCTGATCGGGGCGGGCGCTTTGACCTACCTGGCTTGCGTCGCGCTTGCATGGAAGCTCAAGGGCGCGCCGGATGGGCTGGAAACCGAGGTCGTGCGCATTGTGCGAAAATTGATCCGCGCCAAGCATCCGTTATAGTGAGGCTTCATATATCCATAATCTGGAATGCGTTAAGCTGGGTGGGCAAGAGATGCATCTGACCGATCAGGCTCAATCCGTTGATGAAGCGCGACCATCATACTTGTTCGTGATCACTTATGGACGATCAGGCTCGACGGTTCTGATGAACCTGCTCAACCGGATCGAAGGTTACTGCATCAAAGGCGAAAACCACGGGATCGTCAACGAATTGGCGAAAGCCACTCACTCCGTGCTGAGGGCCCGTGCGGACTTCGGAAAAGAAGCCTCTGCCCCCTCCTCGCCGTGGTTTGGCATCGCCGACATTGATCCGGAAGCCTTTGGAGCGGCACTCGCCCGCGTCTTTGAACGGAGCGTGATTGCTGCACCGCATGGCACGCGAGTCGCCGGTTTCAAGGAAGTCCGATACAGCCCGCGCGATGTCAGCGAGGCCGAATATGATCTCATGATCGATTTTCTGGCGAAGTACTTTGTCGGCTCACGCTTTATCTTCAACACGAGGAATTGGGAGGAGGTCGCCAATTCCGGCTGGTGGAGAAACTATTGGAGCAAATATACGGTCAAGCGCATCGTAGAGGTGTCAAACCAGCGCTTCAGTCGATCAATCGAAAGACTGGGGGATCGATCGTTCTTGATCGACTATTCTGACTACAAGAACAACCCAACAGGCTTCGATGACCTGCTGGACTGGCTGGGAGAAAGCGTCTCTGGCGATGTCATCCAAGAAGTCATGAGCGAAAAGCTAAGCCATGCCGACCGGGTTTTTCGGCCCCGCAGCACCAAAGATCGGATGAAACGGTTCGTGCGCAAGTTCCAGTGAGCCTGGCGGTCTGATCCGGCTTGAAAAACACATGATGCATCAGTGCAGCTTGCGCACCACGCGGCCTGCCAGCCGCCGACCGCCGCGGATCGTGCGCAGCAGCAACCGCGCCGGGCGGCTCGCCCGGGCTTCGGCCATTTCCGGCCACAGGGTCGGGCCGTGGCCCAGCCCAACCCGCTCGCGCAGACGATAAGGGATAGCTTGCAACAGCGCTGTGGGTAAGCGCCAGGCTTCCGGGATCGCGCGGGGCTCCGTCTGCCTGCCATCGGTTTCTGCGTGGAGCTGCGCAAGGCGGCGCAGATCATAACGGTGTGCCTCCGCCACATAGTGGCGCAGCAGCACATCGACCATCGCTACCAGAGCTGAACTGTCTTCATCACCGTGCAGAGCTTGATCGGCGATGGCGGCAAAGGCGGCAATCTGTCCGGCAAGATCCTTGGTCACCGAAAGGCGCGTTGGCGCGATCTCTCCCAGCGATGCGACATAGCGCTTGCCGTCATCAAGCGCATAGCCCTTGGCCGATCCGTGGGGGGCAAGGCCAAGGAGGTGTTCGACCAGAATCCGGCGATCAAACACGAAATTGACGTGCTCCGGACGGTCGAGACACCATTGCTGCTCGTGGAACATCCCCCAGGCAGGGCCGGCGATGGCTTCGGCCACCCTGCGCAGCGAAAGCGCGAAATAGGCCCCGCCGACGAACCCGCTCGTCCCTTGCGCATCAAGGATAGACTTGAGCGCTGCCTGAAGGTTGAGGAACCACCCGACATCGAAGATCACGAAAGGCGTGCCATCCAGCATGCCTTCCTGACGCAGATAGCCGACCACCGTGGCGCGGCGCTCGTCCATCTGCGCGCGCCGCTCGGGGGAGAGCGCCGCCTGGTCGACCGCTGCGACCAGCGCGGCAATCGCTCCATCGTCCGCCAGCGGCGCATTGGGCGCGATCGCAGCCGCGTGCGCCCCGAGGCCAGGCGCGATCTCGTCCCAGCGATAGCCGAGACGCTCGACGATCTCGCCCGCTGGCAGATCGCTCCACGACATCCGGATCAGCACCGCGCCGAATTCGCCCAGCTTCGGCAGCGCGGCGATCAGCGAATTGCGTGACAGGCGAATGTAGCGGACATCCAGGCCTGCCATCGCCCTGGGCATCCGGCTTGCCGCACGCCATGGCACATAGCCGTCACGCGCAACGAAATAGACCCGCTTTGCACCGGCAGCGCGCGCATAGGCCGCTGTCCAAAAGGCCACAAGCACGCCGAGCGGCCCGAGAAAGGCAGTGACTTCGTCCCCGACGCGCGGCGCGCCGTCCTGCAAACGGGCGATCCGCATCGCTGCGGCAAGACGCGATGCCGCCAGGCCCGCCCCCGGCGTGACCAGCACCGCCGCTTCGGCTCCGGTCAGCCGGGTCTCGGGATAGTGCTGCGCCGTAATGCCCAGCCGCGCCGGAACGCGCCAGTCACTCGTGACATTGTCGCCGATGTGGTGGAGCTGGCGCGCTTCGATGCCCTCGGCGGCAAGCACATGGCGAAACAGGTTGCCGGTGCTCTTGAGCAGGCCGATCTCGCTGGACGCGAAGATTTCCGCGATGTCGTCACACAGGCCGAAGCTGCGGAGCCAGGCGAACAGCGTCTCCCGCCGGTAGTAGATGTCCGAAATGAAGATCACCCGGCAGCCTTGCGCCCGCAACTGTGCGATCCGGGTCGCGATGGCGGGATTGGGGGTGACCAGCTGGGCATCGCATTCGATCTCGATCGCGCTATCGGCGGCCGTGACATGGCCGGGCATCAGCCGCGCGAGTTCTGCCCAGATCGCGTCGATCGTGCAGTCCTCGGCGCCCGAGGCCTTCTGCGCCATGACCCCGGCAAGCTCGCGCGCGGACAGGAATGTTTCGAGGAACTGCGCCTGCCTCTCAGGCTCAACCTGCCTTTGCGCGAGGCGCTCTCCTGCAAGGCGGATGACATCGCTGGCGATTGCGACGCGGCGGACCAGCACAGTGTCGAAGATATCGAAGGAATGGACCGCCATCACCGTCGTGCTCATCCGTTCGCCCGTCGATGCCGAAGCATCAGCGCCTGCGGCCCCCTGCGGTGCAGATAGACCCGCCCTCAGAATGCATAACCAACGCTCAGGCTTGCGACATTGGCGCGGAAGTCGAAGATGTTGTTGCTGTCCGAGTTGCGCGTCGTATGGCTGAAATTGAGCTGCAGCCGGATCCGGTTGGCCAGATAGTAACGCGCATCGAACGCGATTTCGCGATCCCGGGTGTTGCCGATGGCCGGGATGCCGGTGGCCTCGGCCGGATCAACCCAGGCCAGCCGCCCTCGCAGCCCGACAATCAACTGGCGCAGAAGCTCGTGATCGACCGCAAGGCGCAGCTCATCACGCAGGTTGCCAGCGGTATTGGGCGAGACCGATTCATCAAGGCTGCGCTGGGCATCCAGGGTCACCGTGGTCAGCGCGGTCGGGTTCCAGCGCAAGGCAACGAAATAGGACAGGGCCTGCACATCCTGAACCGTCGGATCGGGATAGGCGAAATCGAGATAGCCCACCCGCACGGTGGCGGTTATCAGTTCATTGAGTTCACGCTGCAAACCGATCTCGATCCGGGTGCTGTCGGCGCTGCGATCCACGCCGGTCAGGGGATCGAAACCAGGCTCTCCCGGACGCAGGTCATAACGCCTCGCCTCATAGCTGACCCGGGCAAAGACCTGCGTGAGCGGGCTCACATAATAGCCGGCCTGCACACTGCCGCTGGCAAGGGTGAAATCGCGGAATGTCTGGTCGAGCGTCTGACCGTTGGAAAGGGCGACATCGTCATAGGTCCACTGGCTCGCCCGCCCCTCGACCCCCAGCGCGAACCTGCCGAACCGCTGGCTTAGCCTGGCACGCAGCCCGGCGGTGGAAAACCGCGCGCGTTCGGCAGTCGCGCGAATGCTGCCAAGGTCGGCACGCTGTTCGGCCTGGCGGCGGTAATCGGCATCGAGGTTCAGGCGGGTGTCGCTCGAAATGTCGAGGCGGCCCGCTGCGGCCAGCGTGAATTCGCTAGCGTCTTCTGACGGATTCTCGAAGTAGGCCGAACGCTGGTAGGAGCCGCGCAATTCCAGCTGATGCACCGCCCAGTCGGATGCGACCTCGACCTGCGGCCGGACGATCCCGATGAAATCGCCTTCGCGCTGTGTCGCATCGGCGAGAATGTTGTCGTTGTAGATGAGGTCCGCATCGATAACGGGACGGATCACGAAAGAGCCAGCCCGTATCCCGCCTTCCTCGAGGCGCGCCTGTTCACGCGTCAGGACGTTGTCCCCAAGCCGATCAGCGTCCTGGGCCACGGCCGGCGCAGCAAGCGACATTTGCAGCGCCCCGAATGCCAGCGCTCCGCCCGACAGTCGCAGCGCAATCTTGTAACGCGGAATCATTTGCCCCCCTTGCACAGAGTTAGCCCTGCAAAATTGCTGTCCCGTGATGGCCAAAACCGATAGGTCCGCCCGAAAACCCGCCCCCGGCTCGCCCTGCGCCCAACATCCCGATACGGACTATGCAAGGCCACACCGCTGAGTTGCCCTGCCTGCAAATCGCGTCGCACGGGTGCGGATCAGTTGACGTAGTAGCCGCGGAACTTCTTCTGGTAGCTGTACATCTCGTTGTACCCTGCACTCCCGGCCTTGCGGATATCAACCTGACTCAAGGCGACACCACTGACCTTTGCCCCTGCAGCGATGAGTATCTCGATGGTGGCCTCGACGGCATCAAACGACGTCTTGGCCCACCTGGCAATCACCAGCACGCGGTCTGCCGATGCCGCAACCGCCCGCGAATCCGCCACGCCCAGAACGGGTGCCGTATCGAGAATGACAACGTTGAATCTTTGCCGCAGCTCGGCTGTCATCCTGGCCAGATTGTCCGGGGTCAGCGGATCGCGCGCATCGGCTGGCGGGCTCTCGGTTCCGAGCAGATACATGCCGCTCGGCTCGTGGAGGAAAAGCGCTTCATCAAGCGTCACAGTACCATTGAGATATTCATAAAGACCCGGGCGCGGCTCGTTGATCTGCAATGCGCTCGCACCGCGGCGGCGCAAGTCGCAATCAACAAGCACCGTGCTCGTACCGCCGGCTGCGATAATGCGGCCAAGGCAGGTCGCGGTTGTGGTCTTGCCTTCTTGCGGCAGGGCCGAAGTGATGGCGATCACGCGGCCGAGGCGCGGAGCATCGCCGGCTGCGTCCTTCGGTTCTGTCCTGCGTCCCAGCAGCAGCATCGCCTGAAGCGACCGGAAACTCTCGGCAAACATCGAGAACGGGTGCGTCAGGATATACTCCGCCGGCGGCTCGTCGGCGACATCGCCCTTGAGCGTCGAGGACAGGACAGGAATAGCGCCAGCATAACGCACACGCAGACGGTCTTCGATGTCGCTCTTGGTCCGCACACTGCCGCGCATGTATTCGGCAATCGCAACAGCCAGCAGGCCAGCGATGATGCCGCCCAAAATCCCGACGACTGCTGCCAGACGGCGGTTAGGGAAAACCGGGCTGTCGGGAACCTTCGCCTCGGTTGAAAGACGCGCATTGGCCATTTGCAGGCCTTCCTGCGCGGTGGTCTCCTCAAGCCGCTTGAGGAAGGTCTCGTAAATGCCCTTGGCAGCTTCCGCTTGCCGCTCGAGTTCCATCAGCCCGACTGCGGCAGAGTTGTTGGCCGCCAACGCGCCGTTTGCCCGCGACCGGCTGTCGCGCAGCGAGGCGAGGCGCGACGCGGCGACCCGGGCATCGGCCTTGAGGTTGGAGAGGATGCGATCGATTTCCTGCTGGATCTGCGTCCGGATCTCGGCAAGCTCGCTTTGGGCACGCTTCAGATCAGGGTGCAATGGGCCAAGACGCGCCGACATTTCGGCAACCTTGGTGCTGGCGACCGCCTCGCTCTGACGCAAGCTGCCGATAGTTCCGGAACCCAGCGCCGCCCCGACATCGGCACCGCCGCCGCCAGCACGCAACTGCGCTTCCGCCGCTGTCAGGCGCCCCTGCTTTTCCGCCAATTCGGCTTCTGCTTGGGCAATCTGCTGATTGAGCGTGGAGACTTCCTGCTCAGCCATGGTCGAGCCTTGCGCGCTCATCAGGCCATTGCGGATCTTGTATTGCTGCAACGCGGCGTCGGCTCGCGCGGCCTCCTCGCGCAATTCAGCGGTCCGCTTCTGAAGGAAAACGCTGGCGTCGGCGTTGGCGTTGACCTTGGCCTCGCGCTGCGCGTTCAGATAGGCCTCAGCCACGAAATTGGCAGTCGCGACCGACAAAGGTGCATCATCTGACTGCGCGGTGATGTCGATCACGAAAGTAAGGCCCGACCGGCTGACCGAAATGCTGTCCGCCATCTCCTGCGCAAGCGCTTCACGATTGGCGGCCGCAGAGCGCGCATCGGACGGAAAACGCGCTGCGTAGAGATCGGCAGCGCGCCGCACAATCGCCGGAGAGCCGATCAGGCGAACCTGGGTTTCCAGGGCTTCGCTATTGTCTGCCATGTCACGCGACACGGATTTCACATCGACAACGTTGGGACTGGCAACTTCGACAAGAAGGCTCGCGGTGCTCTGGTAGATCGGAACCCGCGTCAGGGTCCACGCGGCGACCGCACCGACGATCACGACAACCACCGCCAGAAAGAGAAGGAGATTGCGGCGGAAGGTCAGCCACAGAACCCGGGGATCCGGCAGAATGGCAAGGCGCTCGCGCGATTGCCGACGCACGGCCTCGTTCTGATCGATTTGCGATTCTAAAGAGGCGGCACCAGCATTCATAAAATTCCGTCCGGAGTGAGCTTCAATGATGCTTTTCTAGACACGTTGTGCGCTTGCGGCAAACGCAAAAAAATACAAAGGAATTCGTGCAATTGCTAAGAAATGGATGCGGGACAGGAGTATTATTGCGACCCGACGTGAAGGAAGGTGATCGGGAAGATTCTGACGCACTAACCTGGCATCTTAATCTGTGCATGCAATCCGTTGAGCAAGGCGAATGGCAAGGGCCACGATTGTCAATGTCGGATTGATATGCCCACCCGTCGGAAGAACACTACCGCTACACACATGAAGATTGTCGATGCCGTGCACCTTGAGGTCACGATCGACTACCCCGTCAGCAGATGAAATCGACATCCGCGTCGCCCCCAGATGATGATGACTGTCCAAGTAGCATTCCGCGGGAGGAGCTTGTTGTCCCATAATGCCTTCCACCGCCCTTGCTTGCCCCAAACCGAGCCGGTTGATCCAGTCAACGATCAGCCCGGTCGTCACCGAGAGGGTCCGGCGGTCCAGAGGCGAAACGCGCCAGTCGACGGCGGCCTCGCGCATGCCATTACGGTCACGTCGGTCGACCAGCAGGACGCGACTGTCGTGGCATGGCTCCTGTTCCACATCGAGCGTGATGATCCCGCCGATATGGTGGAGGCGCGGCGCATGCCCCCGCAGGCGGTCGCTGGCCGAGCGGGCAAGAGCCTGCGGAGTGAAGTCGGCCCATCCGCGGCGGTCGCGACGATAGTCGATCCATCCTGCCGCATTCAGCAAGCCATTGCGCTTCTGAATGTCAGGCGAAAGACATACGCCTGTCTGGAAGAAGAGCCCGCGCCGCCGAACGAACCGGTTGAAGGCGCTCTGCAATTGCGCAGACTGCCCTCCCGAGGCAATGACCGTCCCGCTCGCGACGCGATAATGCTGCATGAAACAGCGCCCCAGCATCGGAGCTGCGGCGGCCATGCGGCGGGGTTCGCGCTGCGCCATGTTGAGCAGCAGCCGGGGCGTTTCCACACCCCCGCAACACAGCACGAAATGCCTGGCCTCGACGATGATCTCCCTGCCATTCCAGCTTCTCAGCACGCAGCTGCGGGCGCGGTTGTCGGCCCATTCGCCAATCCCGGTCATCACGGCGTGCAAAAGCACGGTGACGTTGTCGGACTTGCCGAATGCCTTGGTGACGTGCCGTCCCCAGTGCTTGAAGGCATTCGGCCCGGTCGCCCAATGTCGCCAGGCATAGGGCAGCAACGCGGACGGTCGGCCTTCCAAAGCCTTGAGCCGATCCAGCGGCGGCAGCGCGTTCTGCCAATCCGGCGGAAAGCCGCACCAACGCATCGCGCGATCTTCCAGCGCCGCCAGTTCGGACCATTCCAGGGGCCAGCCGCTGCGGGCGACCCATGACCGCTTTGCCAGATCGATGGAATCCATCATCCCGACCCGCCCGGTCCAGTAGCGGGTCAACCCTCCCAGAGCGTGAAACTGATCGGTGATCGTGTCGGCGGGTTCTCCGATCGATTCGAAGAATGTATCGGGCTGGAACTCTTCATCGATCTCGATCCCGCCCGCTTCGACGAGCACAATCCGCCGCTTGCCATCGTCGAGTTCGCCAGCGAGCGTGACACCCGCCGCGCCTGTGCCGACGATCACGATGTCGGCCATCAAGCGCGCTTGATCGCTGTTGCGGCTATCGACGATCATGGGTCGAGTCTCCGAGCGATTTCAGATTATACAGCAATCAGTTACCGCACATTCAGGCGGTTTGGGTCGCATCATGGAATGCTTCAATGGCCATCGGCAAAGTCATCCGGATCGAGCAGCAGTCGGTCTTTTGCGGGCTGGGCGGGGCTCGCCGATCCGCGCTTGTCGCGATAGACATCCACTGCCACCTGCACGAGGCCGAGCGGATTGCCAGCTTGCGCGAGGCACGCCGGACCGATCCCGCGTTCGCGTTTGGTCTCCAGAAACTTGCGGTGTCTGATCTTTCGCTCGATCGAGGCATGGTGCCGGGCAAGCATGCGCCGCTCATCAGGGGAGACCTGTCCGCTGTCGGCGATCGTCCGGGTCGCCGCCAGGAACGCCTCCAGATCGGCAACCGAATGCCGTCCGCTGAGCGAACCGGCATGCTCGATCGCGATATAGCCGCAAGGCAGTGAGAGCATGAACCGCGCGCCCAGGGCCATTGCCCGGCAGTAGAGCACGAAATCCTCGCCAAGCCGGACGTCCCCGGCATAGCACAGGCCGAACTTTTCCAGCACGGACCGCCGCATTACCGGCTTCAGGAAACCCAGCTCGCTACGGCGCCGACCGGGACGGGAAATGTTGCGATCAACAAATTCGGCCAGACCAAGCCGCCGCCGCCGCCCGGGGAAGGCGTCCGCAAGACCCTCAGGCAGTGGCGAGAACTCATCGACCGCTTGGCGGAACAGGATATTGTCCGCAATGAAATCCCAGTCATCAGGGCCGTCCAGCAGCCTGCGAAACCGGCCCGGCAGCAGCCAATCATCGGCATCAAGCATCGTGACGAGCGGCGCGCTACCGAGGCTGAGCGCATGATTGCGCGCAGCTGCCGGTCCGCGATTGTGAACGAACCGCTCGACCCGCAGGCGCGTATCGCCTGCTCCTGCTGCGGTTGCAGCCTGGGCCGTATCGTCGGAGGAGCAATCATCGATCACGATGGCCGAGGCCACTTCGGGTTCGGCCAAAGCCGATCCAACCGCGCGGCCAATCGATCCGGCGGCATTATAGGCGGGAATCAGGACGTCGACGCGCATGCGGCATTCGTGAGCCAACAGGGCCCTCCGGTTGCAAACTGGGACAGGCAGCAGAAGGTCATCGCCAGATGGATTTGTAAAGCGATCGCGGCCACAGCGCCACAGGGGCGAGCGTGGTTGCCTTGCGCAAAGCGCCAGCCTTGACCATCCGCGCGGTGGTTTGGGAAACATACCAACGGATGTCGAGCGCGTTTTGCAGACTGATGCTCGGCATGACCTTCAATGCCTGTGCAACGAAGCGGCAATCCTCAAGCTCGAGTTCGTAAGGGCGGTAATTGGCCAGTTCAAGCAGCTTGATCGCGACGCACAATCGGAACCGGTCGATCTCGCCAGCCTCCAGAACCTGTTCCACCAACGCCAGCATCGCAGACAGACTGCCAGCCTGACGCAGTGCGGCAATGGTGAGCGATCCCATGTCGGGCTCGGTCAGAGCGTCACGGCGGCGCCTGGCACACAGGGCAGCGAGTTGTGAGCCGATCGCCATGATGCGCCCATTAAGGACCGAACTTCCCGAAATCGAGCCGATGTGAAACCGGTACTGGCCCAGCACATCCGGCAAGTTGTGCAGCCGCCCCTTCTCGCAGAGCCGCCAACAGAGGTCGCTGTCTTCCGAGTGCGGCATGGGTCGGTAACCGCCCACTCCACGCAAAGCATCGGTCCTCACCATAAGAAACGGATGGACGATGTACGGCTCTCGCGCGGCGATCCAGTCAGGGTCGGCAGCACCGGGATCCCCGGGCTGCGGCAATCCTCTTATCGTTTCGCCATGCTCGTCAATGTGAACGACGCGGCATCCGACGGCGATGCAATCCGGATTGGCGCCGAGGTAGGCAACCTGCGAGGCCAATCTTTCGGGATTGCACAGATCGTCGGCATCCATCCGCGCCACGTACGGCTTGTCGACAAGCGCAAGGCCGCGGTTGAGGGCCGCGACAATCCCGGCGTTATTCTGACGAACCACAAGGAAGCGCGGGTCATTGCGGGCAATCTGATCCAGGAGTTCGCCCGAACGATCGGTCGACCCGTCATCGATCACGATCACCCTGAAGCTGGAATGGGTCTGCGCCGCGACACTCCGAAGCGACTCTTCAAGAGTGTCCTCAGCGTTGTAGACCGGGATCAGGATGTCGACACCGCTGGTTGTCATGCTCCGGCCGCGACCTGGCCCGCTCCTTGCTCGTTTGTGCCCGAAGGCGCTTGCCGACGCATTGCCGTGCCTGACGCAGCAACCTTAAGCTCTAGCATGGTTTGGCACAGTAAGGCACTCAAATCGAAGATATCTTCAACAATATAGAAGATTTCAGGTTTTTCATATGCTTGGTACACCTTTAGGGTGGCCGCTTGCCGCGTTTCCCAAGAATCAGCCTACCGGGGCCCCTGTCTATTTGCCAGCTTCGGTCAGATAGCCGCGCCACCATTCATAGGCCCACCATTTGAAGCAGCGCTGCACCATGTCAGGCTGGATCGCCGCGCGCAACGCGATCAGCATCATCTGGAGAGACGTCGGAAGGGAACCAATTACCTTTCGGTGCTCCCACGGCGAGGTGCGCAGGGTACCCGCCTTGCGATCCAGCATCGCCCCGCTGCGGCCGTCGCGATTGGCCTGCGCTCTGAAGAACTTCATGGTCGTCTGGTGAGGCCTTACGATATGCTCGACCGTCGGCCCTTCGACGAAGGCAGAACGCCAACCTGCCAGGGCTGCCCTGCGCAGAAAATCCGTCTCGCTCCCTGTCGGATAATTCGGATCGAGCGCGTTCGGGCCGACGCGTTCGTCAAATGTCAAACCACTTTCGAACACCCGCCGCCTCACGGCCATGTTCGGCCCGAAAATCTCGGTTGCGGTGAATTCGCCTTCGGGAAATTCCCTGCGGGAAAAGGCTGCTTCGGACTGTTTGGCGAGGCGCAGGATCCACGCTGGCGGAGTGCCATCGAAATGCGGGATGATTCTGCCGCCGAACAGGTCATGCTCGGGAAACCGCCCGGCCGCAGCCACCCATCCCGTCAGGAATCCGGGCTGAGGGATCGCATCGTCATCGGGAGTCACGACCAGTTCGCCCTGCACCAGCTTGAGACCGGCGTTCAAGGCACGGTTCTTGCCGGCCACCGGCTCGTGAATAACGGTAAGGGGAAGCCGGTCGCGATAAAGATCAACCACCGCTGCCGTATCGTCGGAGCTGTCATTGTCGACCACGATCAACTGCCAGGAACACTCATGCGCTTGCGCAGCATAGGCGTCCAGCACCCGGCCGATCCATTTGCCGCCATTGCGACTGGCAATGAGCACTGTGAGTGGCAGGCGGTCTGACGAGCTTTGACGCATTGACCGATGCTCTCCCTGATGCCTTATGCCCCGCCCGCTGCTGCATCGCACAATTTCGGGAAAATGCTAGCTCTGACTGAACTCGGCTGCCGATTGTGATGGCTTTTCGGTGCCTGCGGCCGATCGCTTGGCCCAGTCCCGCAGTCTGCGCGTCACTGGTCTTTCGATGCCGCGATTAACCGCGATCGCCACTACTTGGGCGAGAACGATGGCGCTGACGAGCATTGCACCTGCGAGAAGCGGCGATGCATCCCTTGGCAAAAGCTTGCCAAGCCCCTGCAGCGCAAACGGGTGCGTCAGGTAGAGGGCGTAACTGGCATCGCCCAGCAAGGCCACTTGGGCATTGCGCAACTGCCGGCCGCTCCGTTCCAGCCAGATGGTGCCCAGCACCAGGCCGGCGGCCGGCACGCCCGAGACAAGCGCTCTTGGCCATCCTTCCAGAAATACCGCCGACAACAGCAGCGCCATGAGAGACAGGCCGAACAGCGGCACAGCCATTCGCACCGGCACGGTGTCCCAACGCGCCACCGCCAGAGCGATGAGCATGCCCATGGCGAATTCGAGCATGATCGAATTGGTGAAGAAACGCAGCTCAAGCGCGGCAGGGCGCAGGACAAGGCCTGATGACACCAGCAAGATGATCGCCGACACGGCAAGCAACGTCGTGCGCCGCACGCGCGATCCCGTCAGCCCCAGCATGACTGCAAAGATCATGTAGAACGCCATCTCGTAGTTCAGCGTCCACCCGACGAACAGCACCGGCATGACAAGGCCGTTACTTTTCTGGAAGGGGATGAAGGCCAGAGACTTCGCCAGCTCGACTAAATCTGGTCGCGTGGCTCCCAGCACGCCGGGAAGCGTAAGGGCAATGCCAAACACTGCCAGCGTGATCAGCCAGTAAAGCGGAACGACACGAACAGCCCTGCTGATCGCAAACTGTGCGCCCGAGATCGGCCTTAGCTGCGTCGTATGCACCATCAGAAAGCCGCTGAGCACGAAGAAGATATCTACTCCGGCATTGCCAGCGTGAAGGGCCTGTTGCGGAATCCCGAGCGGCCCTGCGAACAGGTCCATATGCACAAACACCACAATGAAGGCGGCGAAAGCGCGCAAGGCATGCAGATTGTGGATCACGACGGTGCAATAGCCAAACTCGGGCTGATGGAGAATGCCCTGAAGCTCTGAACCGCTATGAATTGTGGTTACTGTTGCGCGCAGGGACGCCCTTGGCGGCCTGTCACATATCCTACTTGAGCAAATCCAGCGCAATCGCACGCACTTCGTCGCCCATGTCGGGACGGGCGAGGGCGATGGCGAGCGTAGCTTCGACGAAGCCGACCTTGCTGCCGCAATCATAGCGCGCGCCGTCGAAGGTCACGGCGTGGAAGGGCTGTTGGCCGATCATCTGCGCCATCGCATCGGTCAGCTGGATCTCGCCGCCCGCGCCCTTGCCCTGGTTCTCGAGCACCCGCATCACCTCGGGCTGGAGGATGTAGCGGCCCGAGACGATCTTGTTGGAGGGGGCGTCGGCCTGCTTGGGCTTCTCGACGAGGCCCTTGACCTCGGTCAGGTTGCCGCGCGCCTCGCCGGGATCGATCACGCCGTAGGAGGAGACCTGCGCCATCGGCACTTCGAGCACCGAGATGAGATTGCCGCCGACCTCCCCATAGGCCTCGACCATCTGCTTCATGCATCCGGTGCCGCCCTCACGCGCGACCATCAGCTCGTCGGGGAGGAAGATCGCGAAGGGCTCGTCGCCCACGATGGCGCGGGCGCACCAGATCGCGTGGCCGAGGCCGAGCGGCACCTGCTGGCGCACCGCGATAACATCGCCGGGCGTCGCGCGGGTGGGTTCGAGCACCGCGAGGCTCTTGCCGCGCTCGGTCATGGTCTGCTCGAGCTCGAAGGCGATATCGAAATGCTCGACGATCCCGGTCTTGCCGCGTCCGGTGACGAAGATCATCTGCTCGATCCCCGCCTCGCGCGCCTCGTCGACCGCGTACTGGATCAGCGGACGATCGACGACGGGGAGCAGTTCCTTGGGCACCACCTTGGTGGCGGGCAGGAAACGGGTGCCGAGGCCAGCGACGGGAAACACGGCCTTACGGATCGGTCTGGGAGACATCGGGCGCCCTTGCTGCAACGGATTGAAACGCGTGCACTTGCCTCGCTTCCGTGCCGCGCCGCCCTTGCAAGGTCAATCATTGATCACGCGTGCGGCGGTCAGTTGCGCGAAAGGCACTTTTCGCTAAGGCAGGTTTCATGGACAAACTCATCATTCGCGGCGGCAAGCGCCTTTCCGGCACCATCCCGATTTCCGGCGCCAAGAACGCCGCGCTCACGCTGATCCCGTGCGCGCTGCTGACCGAAGAGCCGCTGACGCTGCGCAACCTGCCGCGGCTAGCGGATATCGACGGGTTCCAGCACCTGATGAACCAGTTCGGCGTCACCACGGTGATCC
>OFDC01000263.1_pt1 | contig 46828 bp, 41 predicted proteins | sample 1520941 | NCBI WGS metagenome assembly OFDC01 (sample SAMEA94258168, study PRJEB24077) | hot springs metagenome | biome: Aquatic biome; feature: Water | place: India | collected 2012-12-06 | depth 5 m | reverse complement strand
GAGGCGGGCGCGCCCCTGCCGATCGGCCGGGCCACCCCGCCTTTGCGTCCCGCCCGCCCCGCACGGCCCGAGCTTCTGGCCCCGAAGGATGTCCCCCGCCGCCGCCCCGGATCGCCCGAGGGGCGGATCGCCCTTCTGCACGCCGTGGCGCATATCGAGTTGAACGCGGTCGACCTGCACTGGGACATCATCGCCCGCTTTGCCGACCAGCCGATGCCCTTGGGCTTCTACGACGACTGGGTCAAGGCAGCGGACGAGGAAGCCAAGCATTTCAACCTGATCTGCGACTGTCTTGAAGCGATGGGCAGCCATTACGGCGCGCTGCCCGCCCATGCCGGGATGTGGCGCGCCGCCGAGGATACCGCGACCGACCTGCACGGGCGCCTTGCCGTGGTGCCCATGGTGCTTGAGGCGCGGGGCCTCGACGTGACGCCCGGCATGATCGAGATCTTCCGCAAATCCGGCGAGGCCCAGGCGCTGGAAGCGCTGCAGGTGATCTACGCCGAAGAGGTTGCGCATGTGGCCTATGGGTCCAAGTGGTTCAACTGGCTGTGCGGGCGCGACGGGACCGACCCGAAAGACGCGTTCCACGCGCTGGTCCGCCGCTATTTCCACGGGCCCCTGAAACCGCCTTTCAACGTGGAAAAGCGGGCCGATGCGGGCCTGCCCCCGGACTTCTACTGGCCGTTGGCCGAGGACATCGGCTGATCGGCGGTTTCTTGCCGATAAAATCCCTGTCGCACGCGGAAATACCCGAAATCGGGTCAAAATTGTTGCGGCCCTGAAACGGGCTGGCTAATCAGGTCCAAGCCCGGGGCAGACGCCTTGGGGTAACGCTGCCAGGCCCTTTCCAAGGCCGTGAACGGATGACCCCAACGTGCTGAATCGCCTCGCCTATCGCTTTCACCAAAGCCTTGAGCGGCACTTTCCCGAACAGCGACTGTTCCTGAAATCCGACACCGAAACCCGCTTTATCCGCCTGCGCCCGGCGACCCAGATCATCGCGCTGGTCGGTGGGACGCTGGCCCTGGCCTGGACCATCGTCGCCACGGCACTGATCATGATGGACTCGATCGGGGCCGGATCGGCGCGGGAACAGTCGGTCCGCCAGCAGGCGCTATACGAGGAACGGCTGAACGCCCTGTCCTCGGACCGCGATCTTCGGGCAGAGGAGGCGGTGCGGGCGCAGGAACGCTTCAACATCGCGCTGACCCAGGTGTCCGAGATGCAGGAGCGGCTTCTGGCCTCGGAAGACCGGCGGCAGGAACTGGAAACCGGGATCGAGGCGATCCAGAACACGCTGCGGGAAGCGATCAAGGAACGCGACGAGGCGCTGGCCGAGGTCGAGCGGGTCACGCTGGCCCTGAACGCGCAGACCGGTGGCGCAACCGAAGCGGGCCGCGCGGCTGACACGCTGGCGACGCTGGAATTCCTGACCGGGGCGCTGGGCGATGCGGCCGAGGCGCGGAACGAGGAACTGGCCGAGGCCGAGGCCGCACGCGAGGAAGTCCAGCTGATCGCCGATGCGAAAGAGGCGCTGGAACTGCGCAACGACGCGATCTTCACCAAGCTGGAAGAGGCGCTGACCATCTCGGTCGAACCCCTGGACAACATGTTCCGCGAGGCGGGGATGTCGCCGGAAGACCTGATCGACGCGGTGCGCGAGGGCTATTCCGGCCAGGGCGGTCCGTTGACGCCGATCTCGTTCTCGACCTCGGGCGGGGCGCTGTCGCCGGATGAAGTGCGGGCGAATGCGATCCTGGGTGACCTCGATCGGATGAACATGTACCGGATCGCGGCCTATACCCTGCCATTCGCCATGCCGGTCAAGTCCGGTTTTCGCCTGACGAGCGGTTTCGGATACCGGCAGGACCCGATGGGGGGCGGTCGGCGACTGCATGAGGGCATGGACATGGCCGGTGCCGTGGGCACGCCGATATACGCGACGGGCGATGGCACGGTGATCTTTGCCGGCTGGAATGCTGGCTTCGGCCGCCATGTCCAGATCCGGCACGCAAACGGACTTGTCTCGACCTACTCGCACATGTCACAACTGCGTGTCGAGGTGGGCCAAAGGGTCTCGCGTGGGGACCAGATCGGTGATATGGGCAGTTCGGGACGGTCCACCGGAACGCATCTGCACTACCAGGTTCTGTCAAATGGAACCCCGGTGAACCCGATGACCTTCATAAAGGCAGCGAAGAATGTTTTCTAAAAGCCGCATCAACGAGCCGGGCCCGAAAGCCGAGGCCGAGAAGCCCAAAGCCCCGGAGACCCCGATGACCAAGCCCACGATGGACTTCACCCCTACCGCTCCAAAGGGCAAGGCGGGGGCCTCGGTGCTGTCGTCGGACCTGACCGTGGTCGGCAACCTGCGGACCACCGGGGACATCCAGGTCGAGGGCACTGTCGAGGGCGACATCCGCGCGCATCTGCTGACAGTCGGCGAAAGCGCCACCATCCGCGGCGAGATCGTGGCCGACGATATCGTGGTCAACGGCCGGGTCATCGGTCGCGTGCGCGGCCTCAAGGTCCGCCTGACCTCGACCGCACGGGTCGAAGGCGACATCATCCACAAGACCATCGCCATCGAAAGCGGCGCGCATTTCGAAGGCTCGGTGCAGCGGCAGGAAGACCCGCTGTCGAACGGCCGCAGCCCCGCCGGGACCGTGCGCCTGGACACGCCCGCCGCCAGCGACGCCGAGTAAGCCGAACCGATCATGGCCGTTTCGCGGGCATCGGAGGGCACTCCGGTGCCCGTTTCCTTCTGTGCGGACGGGGACCGGCCCATCATCCTCTGGGCCGCGATCCTGGCTTCGTCGATGGGCTTCATCGACTCGTCCGTGACCTCCATCGCGCTCCCTGCGATGCGTGCGGCCTTGGGGGCCAGCCTGCCGCAAGCGCAGTGGATCAATGCGGCCTACTTGCTGGCCGTATCGTCCCTGGTGCTGGTCGGCGGGGCGATGGGCGACCGGTTCGGCATCGCGCGAATCTTTTCGCTGGGGATCGTGATCTTCGTGGCCGGATCGCTTGCCTGCGCTGCCGCGTGGACGCCCGAGCAGATGATCGCCGCCCGGGCGGTAAAGGGCGTGGGCGCGGCGCTGATGGTGCCAGGGTCGATGGCGATGATCTCGCGGGCCTACCCGCGCGAGCAAAGGGGCCGGGCGTTGGGGTTGTGGGCCGCGGCCTCGACGCTGACGACGGCACTGGGGCCGGTGCTGGGGGGCATGTTCGTGACCTGGGGCGGAGAGCTGGGCTGGCGTCTGGTCTTCGCGCTGAACCTGCCCCTGGGCCTGGTCTCGCTGTGGCTGGTCCGGGGCCGCACACCCGGTGACATCGGCAAGCCCGGCGTCAGGGTCGACCTGCCCGGAGCGGTGCTGGCGACCCTGGGCCTGGGCCTGATGGCCTGGGCACTGACCGATGCGGCCGCGCCGACCTGGATCGCGCTGGCTGCTGTCGCCAGCCTGATTGCCTTTGTGGGATGGGAGGCCATGGCCCCTGCCCCGATGCTGCGGCTGGGCCTGTTCCGCAACCGCACGCTGGCGGTGACGAACATGGTGACCTTCGTCCTTTACTTCGCGCTGAACGGGGTGATGTTCTACCTGCCGATGACCGCCGTCACAGCCTGGGGCGTGACCGCGCTGGAGGTCACGGCGGCCTTTCTGCCGATCTCGATCCTGATCGGGCTTCTCTCTGCCCCCGCAGGCTGGATGGCCGACCGATGGGGTGCCGGTCCCTTGATGGCCGCTGGGTCAGCGCTGGTGGCCGTGGCCTATGCGGGCCTCTGGCACTTTGCGCCGGACGGGCAGTTCTGGGCCCATGTGGTCCCCTTCACGGCGCTGGCGGGCCTTGGGCTGGGGCTGGTGGTCGCGCCCCTGACAGCAGCGGCAATGCAGGGGGCCGAGGATGGCGAACAGGGCGCGGCTTCGGGCGTGAACAATGCGGTGGCGCGGGTCGCGGGGCTGATCGCGGTGGCGCTCTTGGGCCGGATGGCCGCCGAGGCCTACGGGACAGGCGCGCCGGGGTTCGGGGTGCCGGGCGACACGGCCCAGCATCTGGCGGCCACGGGGGCAGCCTTCGGCACCGTGGCGCTGACCGCGAGCCTGATGGCGCTGCTCGCCGCTGTCCTGGCCCTGCTGGTGGCCCGCCCGGTCAGGTGATCGCGCGGCGGTACAGGTGCCAACTGGCGTGTCCGAAGAGGGGCAGGACCAGGAACAAGCCCAGGAATCCGGGGATCATCCCGACGAAAAGGCAGGTGGCAATCAGGAGCCCCCAGCCCAGCATCACGCCCGGATTTTCCTTCACCAGCGCGAAGCTGGTCAGCATGGCGGTGACGAAGTCGACCTCGCGGTCCAGAAGCATCGGCAGGCTGACCACCGTCAGGCTGAACAGAAGCGTCGCGAACACCGCGCCGACGGCAGTCCCGAAGGCAAGCATCGCCAGCCCCTCGGGCGACAGGAACACGGCGAGCGAAGACGACACGTTGGTCATCGTCGCATTCCCCAGGAACAGGGCGAAGATCATGTGCGACAGGAAGTTCCAGAACAGGAAGTAGACCACGATCACCGCCGCGATGGCCGGGATCTGGCGGTCCTTCTGGCGGAAGATCACGCCGAAGATTTCGGAGGCGACCAGCGGCTGCCCGGTCTCCAATCTGCGCGAGATTTCGTAAAAGCCGCAGGCGATGAAGGGGCCGAGGATCGGGAACCCGGCGCTGGCGGGCAAGGTCCACCAGACCTGGCCCTTGGTGGTCATCGCCCACAGGATCAGCCAGCCGCCCAGCACATAGACCGCCGAGAAGGCCGCCCCCAGCACCGGCGCGCGGCGGAAGTCCTGCCACCCCGCCGCAAGGCTGGCGCGAAGGTCAGAGGCATCGACCTCATTCACTTCGGGAACTGCGGGCGGGTGCGTGACGCTCATGCCCAAAGATTAAGCGGGCCGCGAAGCGTCAGGCAAGGGTTTTGGGAGTCAGTCGACGTCCGCGATCTCGCCGCGCTTCTTGCCACTGGCGTTCAGCGCCAGCGTCGCGGCCATGAACCCGTCGAGATCGCCGTTCAGGACCCCTGCCGTGTCCGAGGTCTCGTACCCCGTCCGCAGGTCCTTCACCATCTGGTAGGGCTGGAGAACATAGGACCGGATCTGGTTGCCCCAGCCGGCGTCGCCCTTGTTTTCATGCGCCTCGTTGATCGCGGCGTTCCGGCGGTCAAGCTCCTGCTGGTAAAGCCGCGATTTCAGCGCCTTCATCGCGATGTCGCGGTTCTGGTGCTGGGACTTCAGCGAGGAGGTCACCACGATCCCGGAGGGGAAGTGGGTGATCCGCACGGCGGAGTCGGTCTTGTTGACGTGCTGGCCGCCAGCGCCGGACGACCGGAACGTGTCGATGCGGATGTCCTTGTCCTGGACCTCGATCTCGATGTTGTCGTCGACGACGGGGTAGACCCAGACCGAGCAGAAGCTGGTATGCCGACGCGCGGCGCTGTCATAGGGCGAGATGCGGACCAGGCGGTGGACCCCGGCCTCGGTCTTGAGCCAGCCATAGGCGTTGTGGCCCGAGATCTTGTAGGAAGCCGACTTGATCCCCGCGCCGTCGCCTTCGCTTTCGGACTGCAGCTCCACCGTGAAACCGCGCTTTTCGGCCCAGCGGACATACATCCGCGCCAGCATGGACGCCCAGTCGCAGCTTTCCGTCCCGCCCGCGCCCGCGTTGATTTCCAGGAAGGTGTCGTTCCCGTCGGCCTCGCCGTCGAGCAGCGCCTCAAGTTCCTTTTCCTCGGCGACCTTGACCAGGTCGGTCAGCGCGCGCTCGGCCTCGGTCACGATCTCGGCGTCGCCCTCGGCCTCACCCAGCTCGATCAGCTCGACATTGTCCTTCAGCCCGCTGTCGATCAGCTTGTAGGCCGCGACCGCATCCATCAGCGACTGACGGTCGCGCATCAGCTTTTGCGCTTTGGCCGGGTCGTTCCACAGGTCCGGCGCCTCGATCATGGCGTCGAATTCTTCCAGCCGGTGCGGCGCGGTTTCCCAGTCCATCCGCTGCGCCAGAAGCTTCAGCGTCTTTTCGATCGCTTCGATGTTGGCTTGGGTTTCGGCGCGCATCGGTCGGGTCCAGTCCTTGGTATCGCGGGCTGTCATAAGCGTTTGACCGCGCCCCGGCAAGGGCGCGGCCCCTGGCATGTCGGTGGTTCAGTAAAGCCCGCCGGAGGAGACAGTGCCGAAATCGGCCTTCTTCGGCACGACCACTGTTTCGCCTGCCGAGTTGGTGACGGTCGTGCCCTGATCGCCGTTCGTCTCGCCCTCGCCATAGGCAAAGAGCGGCAGGTTTTCCCCCATGGCGAAACCGCCATCGACGATGACGCCAAGGCCGATCAGCGCCTCTTCGCCTTCGCGGAAGTATTCGGCCACCACATTGTCGCCGGTCGCCCCCTCGGGCAGGGGCTGGCCAGTGAAGCGGTCGATGTTCTGGAAATAGCCCCCCGGCGGGACGCGGAACTCACCGCCGCCGTATTTCTTGATCGCGGTGCGCATGAAGGCCTCGAAGACCGGGCCGCAGAACCCGCCGCCCGAGGCGCGATCGCCCAGCGTGCGCGGCTGGTCATAGCCGATGTAGCAGCCCGCCGCGATGTTACTGGTATAGCCGATGAACCAGACGTCCTTGGCGTCGTTCGTGGTGCCCGTCTTGCCCGCGACCGGCACCGGCAGGTTGATCCCCGCGCCCGTGCCGCGCTGCACCACGCCCTGCAGCATCGAGGTCAGCTGGTAGGCGGTGATCGCGTTCATCACCCGCTCGCGGTTGGTGTCGATGGTGACGCCCTGCCCCGGCGCGAGGTCGACCGAGCCGCAATCTTCGCAGACGCGCTGGTCGTGGCGGTAGATCGTCTTGCCGAAGCGGTCCTGCACCCGGTCAACGAGGGTGGGTTCGACCCGTTCGCCGCCATTGGCGAACATCGCATAGGCCGCGACCATCTTGAACAGCGTGGTTTCCTGCGCGCCAAGCGCGTTGGCCAGGAACGCCGGCATCCGGTCGTAGACGCCGAAGCGTTCGGCATAGCCCGCGACGGTCTGCATCCCGATTTCCTGTGCGATCCGCACGGTCATCAGGTTCCGCGACTGTTCGATCCCGGTGCGCAGGGGCGTCGGGCCATAGTACTTGCCCGAGGCGTTCTTGGGCGTCCACAGCCCCTGCGCCGTGTCGACCTCGATCGGCGCGTCAACGACGATGGTCGCGGGCGTGAAGCCGCTGTCCAGTGCTGCGGCATAGACGAAAGGCTTGAAGCTTGACCCCGGCTGGCGCGTCGCCTGAGTGGTGCGGTTGAAGACCGAATCCTGATAGGAAAACCCGCCCTGCATGGCCAGAACCCGGCCCGAGTTCACGTCCATCGCCATGAAGGCGCCCTGCACTTCCGGCACCTGGCGCAGGGACCAGCGCTTGAACGTGCCATCTTCATTCGTGACCGCGCGGACCAGCACCACTTCGCCCACTGCCAGAAGATCGCCCGCGACCTTGGCCTTGCGACCCAGCTCGCCGCCTTCCAGGCGCTTGCGCGCCCAGGTCACGTCTTCGGCCGGGATGAAATGGCCGTCCTCGTCGTCCATCACGCCTTCGATGCCGATCCGGGCATCGTTCTCGCCCACTTCCAGCACTACGGCCGGAAACCAGCTGACAATGTCACGCGGCACTTCCAGCGCCGCCAGCGCCGGGCGCCAATCGGCCTCGGACCCCAGGACTTCGGCGGACAGCACCTTGCCCGTCCCGCGCCAGACGCCCTGGCTGCGGTCGTACTCCTCAAGGCCCTCGCGCAACGCCGCAGCTGCGGCTTCCTGCAATTCGGGATCGACGGTCGCACGGATGGTCAGGCCGCCCGAAAAGAACTCTTCCTCGCCGAAGACGCCGGACAGCTGGCGGCGGATCTCGTCGGTGAAATAGCTGCGCGGCGGCAGCGAATCGCGAAACGCCTCGAAGTGCCCGCCCTGAACGGTTTCCAGGGGCTGGGCCTTCGCCTCGTCATAGGCGGCCCTGTCGATGTAGCCGTTGTCCAGCATCTCGCCCAGCACGTAGTTCCGCCGTTCGACCGCCGCGTCGTATTCCTGCACCGGACGCAGGCCCTTGCCCGGCGACTTCGGCAGGGCGGCCAGATAGGCGATCTCGGCCAGGGTCAGCTGGTTCAGCGTCTTGTTGAAATAGGTCTGCGCCGCCGCCGCCACGCCAAAGCTGCGATAGCCGAGGTCGATCTCGTTCAGGTACAGTTCAAGGATCTTGTCCTTGGACAGCGTCTGTTCCAGCCGGGTCGCAAGGATGATTTCCTTGATCTTGCGTTCGACCGAGCGGCTGCCGTCCAGAAGAAAGTTCTTCATGACCTGCTGGGTGATGGTCGAAGCCCCGCGCAGGTTTTCGCCCCGGCTTTCCACGGCCTCGATCAGGGCGGCGACCATGCCACGCGTGTCATAGCCGTGGTGGCGGTAAAAGTTCTTGTCCTCCGCGCTGATGAAAGCCTGCTTGACCAGTTCGGGGATTTCGTCTGCCGGAACGAACAACCGCCGCTCGCGGGCGAATTCGTCGATGATCCGCCCTTCCCCGGAATAGATCCGGCTGATCGTCGGCGGCGTGTATTGCGCCAGGTTCTCGTGGCTTGGCAGGTCACGGGAATACATGAAGAAGATCCCGCCCAGCGTCAGCGCAGAGAACATCAGCCCCAGCGTCACGAAGGAGAAGAGGCCGCCCAGAACGTTGCCGACAAACCGAAGCACGAAGCGATCCCCGCTGATTTCGCCTGTCCAGTATAGCAGACGCGCGCGCGCGTCAAAACCTTGGCCGGTCACAATTTCCTGCGCGGGCAGGGTTTCGCGTGCGCCTAGGGGTTGACGGCTGCGCGAAGGCTTGCGTCTTCCTCGGACCAGGTGACCAGCGCCTGCAGGACTGCCTCGGCCAAAGTGGCGCGCCAGGCGGGATCGGACAGCCGCTTGTAGTCGCGGTCGGAAGACAGGAACCCGACTTCCAGCAGCACCGCCGGGATGTCGGGCGATTTCAGCACCGAAAATCCCCCCGATTGCAGAGGATGGCGATGCATCCGGATCTCGGCCGCCTTGATCGCGCCGACAACGGCCCGGGCCAGCCTTTCGGTGCGCGGCAGGGTTTCGGTGCGGGCCATGTCCATCAAAACCTGTGCCACCACGTCGTCCTGCGCCGTCAGGTCGACTCCAGCCAGAAGGTCATCGCGGTCGTGCCGTTCGGCCAGCGCGGCGGAGGCTTCGTCCGACGCCTCTTCAGCCAGAGTATAGACCGTGGCCCCCTGGGCATCGCCCTCGGCCAAAGCATCGGCATGAAGCGACAGGAAGATGTCCGCCCCGGCCTCGCGCGCGATCGAAGTGCGGGTTTCCAGCGGCACGAAGACATCCTCGTCCCGCGTCATCACCACCCGGAAGCGCCCGTCGCGCAGCAGCACCTCTTTCAGCTCGCGGGCAAAGGTCAGCATCAGCGCGGCCTCGCTGGTGCCGTCGCGTTCGGCCCCCGGGTCGATGCCGCCATGGCCGGGGTCCAGGACCACGACCAGCGGCCCCGCACCTTCGGGCAAGGGCGCGATCAGCGCGGCGGCCTCAGGCAGGCCCCATTCCGGCAGGTCGGGCCGCGCGGCCTCGGTTGCAAAGCTGGCGGCGTCCGTGGGTTCCAGCCGGATCTCCAGCCGCGTCTCGTCACCCGTCGTCATCTCGGCCATTGCAACCCGGTGCGGGCCGTCCAGTTCCAGCACCATCCGCGACCAGCCCGGCCGGAAGCGCCCGGCCCGCATCGCGACCCCCGGCTTGACCACGGCCAGCGCCTCGGCCCCCTTCCAGTCGACCTCGCGCGTGTCGATCACCAGCCGCGCCGGGCTGTCCAGCAGCCGCACCCGCCAGGGCACCGGCTGGGAAAGGCTGAGGCGCAGTTCCAGCCCGCCGCCCGTCGCGACGATGCCGGACCGCAGCGCATCGACCCGCGCCAGGGCCGAGAGGTCCTGGCCGAGAACCGGCAGGGTCGCAAGCAGAAACAGGAAAAGCGCGCGGATCAGGGTCATCGCCGCCTTATCCCCGCTTGCCCTGCGGATGTAAATTCCGGTCAGGAACGGCGTCACTGTCCCGTGGCCCCCGCATCACAAAGCGGCGAGCGGCTTGTCACCCTTACGCCCCGCCCCTATCGTGCCCCCCGCGCGCTCATGATGGAGACCCCATGCCCCGCCTCGCCCCCGCCCTGACCCTGACCCTGACCCTGGGCCTTGCCAGCCTTCCCGCCTTCGCCGAAGCGCCCGCGATGTCCGAGGCCGAGCGCCAGGCCTTCCGCGAAGAGGTCCGGGCCTATCTGCTGGAAAACCCCGAAGTGCTGGTCGAGGCGATGGATGTCCTGCAACAGCGCGAAGAGGACGCATCCCTGAAGCGCGACGCCGACTACCTTGCCGCCAATGCCGACCGGGTCTTCAACAGCCCCGACGACTGGGTCAGCGGCAACCCGGCGGGCGATGTGACGCTGGTCGAGTTCATGGACTACCGCTGCAGCTATTGCCGTCAGGCCTATGCCGAGGTCGACGAGCTGGTCCAGACCGACGGCAAGATCCGCTTTGTCGTCAAGGAGTTCCCGATTCTGGGCGAGGCCTCGATGCTGTCGGCGCAATTTGCCATCGCGGTCCGCCAGCTGCACGGCGACGAGGCCTATGGGTCCGTACACGAGACGCTGATGACGCTGCGGGGCGAGCCCAATCCCGAAACCCTGTCGCGGGTCGCCAAGGACCTGGGGCTGGACCCGCAGCCGATCCTTGACCGGATGAAATCGCCCGCCGTCATGGCGGTGATCCAGGCCAACTACGCCCTCGCCGAAGAGATGGAGATCACCGGCACCCCGGCTTTCATCATGAAGGACGGGGTGTTGCGCGGCTATGCGCCGCTTGACGTGATGCGCGAATTCGTGGCCGACGCGCGCGACTAAAGCGACGCAAGGATCGGGCGCAGGACGGGCTCCAGCCGGTCCTCGACGGAGGCAAGCCGGGGCAGCGGGTTCGCCGTGCGCAGGGTCAGATAACCGTGCAGGACCGACCAGACCCGCACAAACGCGTCGGTGACCTGCGCTTCGGCGGCCTTTGGCCCCAGGATTTCGGTCAGTGCCTGACGCAAGGGGCGACAGCTTTCGGTGCCCGCGTCCGACAGACGCGCAACCGTTGCCATGTCCAGCGGTTCCCAGAACATCAGTTGGTAAAGCTTCGGATGGGTGGTGGCGAAACCGGCATAGGCCAAAGCCAATCCGAACAGTCGTTCGCGCGGATCCCCGGTCGCCACCCGCGCCGAAACCTCGGCGAGTTTTGTGAACCCGCGTTCGGCTATTTCAGCGAACAGCGCGTCCTTGTCGGCAAAGTGCCGGTAGGCCGCCGTCGGCGACACCCCGACCTCGCGCGCAAGGTCGCGCAGGCTGACCGCCTGGGCCCCGCGCGCCTCGACTGTCCCTTGTCCGCCCCGGCCTGTCGCTGGCAGACCGCAAGCGCCTTGGCCGCATCGACGGGTTGTACGGCGGCGCGGCGCTTGCGCTTCTGGTGATCGGGTTCTGGCGGGCCGCCGCCTTCGAGAAGGGGATGGAGTACTACCTCTCTTCGCCCGCCTTCCTGCTGAAGATCGGCGCGTTCCTTGTTGTGGCGGGGCTTAGCCTGCCGCCGACCCTGACATTCCGCGCCTGGGGTCGGCGGGGGAACACCCTGCCGGCCCCGGTCGAGATTGCCACCGTCCGGCGCTGGCTCTGGGCCGAGGCGGTGGTGCTGGCACTCCTTCCGGTCGCTGCCGCCGCCATGGCCCGGGGCTATTAAGCCTCGGCAGCAAGCGTGGGCTCGGGCCGGACTGCCCGGGCGAGCCAGAGCCCAAGCCCCAGGACCACCAGCCCACCGCCCACCGCCGCGAAGGTCCCGGCAAGGCCAAGCCAGGCGACCAGCGGTGCCGACACCAGGGGCGAGGCGAACTGGCCCAGGAAGAACGCCGTGGTGAGAAGCCCCGAGGCCCGCCCCCGCATCGACGCGGGCACCCGCGCCATGAACCAGGTCGTATAGTTCGGCATCGAGATTCCCATGCCAAGCCCGGCAATCAGCGATCCCACAAGGACGCCGCGCCAGTCGCTGGCCGTCGCATGGGCCAGGAACCCGGCCCCGATCAGCACGAAGGACAGCCCGAAGATCGTCATGGCGGACAGCCGCGCCCGGATGCGGCCATACATCAGCGACACCGGGGCCGACACCGTGACCAGCGCCGCCATCAGCGCGCCCACGACCAGCGGGCTGGTGGTCCCCAGCGCCTCCAGATGGAACGGCAGGCGGGTGGGCGTCACATAGAAGGCAACCTGGAACAGGAAGGCCAGCGGCGCGATGAAGGCATAGGCCGCCCAGGGGAACCGGTCGGCAGTGGAACGCACGGGCTTTGGCCGGTCCCGCTCGGTGGCGATGCGACGGGCGTGGGGGCCAAGCGCCAGGAAGGCCAGCCCGGCGATGGGCAGGATCAGGGCGTAGACCGCGAAGGCCCCGCGCCAGTGATAGCTGGCCAGAAGCCCGCCCATGAGCATGAAGACGATCCCGGCCGCCGAGATCGCGGCCCCCTGCATTCCCAGGAACCGCGCCCGCGCCGGGCCCTGCCACAGGTCCGAGGCCCAGGTCATGCCAAGGTTCATCGTCCCCGCGACCCCGATCCCCAGCGCCAGCCGCCCGGCCAGCATGCCCCAGACGCTTTCGGCCCACAGGCCCGATGTCCCGCCAATGGCATAGAACGCCGCCGTCACCAACAGAAGCTTTTGCCGGTCCCAGCGGTCGATCAGCAGGCCCATCAGCCCCGCGCTAAGGACGATGGCAAGCGACGGCAGTGTGACGATCAGCCCGGCCAGCGTGTCGATATGCGGGATCTGCGCATAGTGCTCACGCAGGCCGGGCAGCGACGAGGCAACGGTCGCGTTCGCCATGATCGTCATCGAGGCCAGGCCCAGAACGGCCAGTGTCACCCCCCGCGAGGGCGGCGCGTCGGAAATATCTTGCATCTGCATCTTCCTGATCTTGTCTTGCACAGGATGCCAAATTCCATCATCATGGACAAGTCAGGCATATATGCAAGGTGCGTCCACAATAATGGACAATGATCTCGATCTCTCGGCGCTGCGCGGCTTTCGGACCGTGCTGCGCGAAGGCTCGTTCTCGGCCGCAGCCCTGGCGCTGCGAGTGCCGAAATCCACCCTGTCCAAGCGCGTCGCCGATCTTGAGGCACATCTTGGCGTGCGGCTGATCGAGCGGTCGACCCGCACCCTGCGCGCCACGCAAGAGGGCGAGGTGCTGGCCGCCCGCGCCGACCGGCTTCTGGGCGAGGCCGAGGATATCCGCCGCGCGCTTGGCGAGGCCGGTGGCACCCCGCGCGGGCATCTGCGGCTGGCGGTGCCGCAGGTGATGGGGAACCTGCTTCTGGGTCCGATCGCTGCCAGTTTCCGCAAGCTGCACCCCGAGGTGACGCTGGAGATCCATTTCCTGGACCGCGCGCCAGATCTTCTGGAAGAAGGTTTTGACGGCTGCATCCGCTTTGGTCCGCTAGAGGATTCAAGCCAGGTCGCGCGGCGGCTTCTGTATGGCCAGGCCGTGCTGGTCACCGCCCCCGACCTGCCCGGCATCGCCGACCTCACGCACCCGCACGACCTCATGTCCCTGCCCTATGTCGGCCTGACGCACCCCTGGGCCGGGGGTCTGCCGCTGCAGAACGGCACCGAAGACCTGGTCCTGCCGCTGGAAGCGCCGCTGCGGCTTGGCTCGCATCTGGCGGTGCGCGATGCGGTTGCAGAAGGCGCGGGCTTTGCGGCCATGCCACGGATGATCGCCAACCCGGCCATAGCCGCCGGACGCCTGGTGCGCATCCTGCCGGACTGGTCGACGCCGCGAAAGGCGATCTATTTCGTCTATCCTTCCGCCCAATCCGTCACCGCCCGGCTGCGGGTCTTCATCGACCACCTGGCACGGGAACTGGGCGAAGACTGAGCCAGTTTCACGAATTTTCTGCGAAAATTCAGAATGTTCCGCAGCGTTACTCTGCCGCCAGCTTCTCGGCCGCCTCGATCTCGGCAGCCTTCGCCTCGACCAGCCCGACGATGTGGTCGATCATCCGGTCGTTGGACAGCGTATGGTCCTGCTTGCCCGCAAGGTAGACCATCCCCTTCCCCGCCCCGCCGCCGGTGAAGCCGATGTCGGTCATCAGCGCCTCGCCCGGGCCATTCACCACGCAGCCGATGATCGACAGCGACATGCTGGTCGTGATGTGCGCCAACCGCTCCTCCAGCGCCGAGACGGTCTTGATCACGTCGAACCCCTGCCGCGCGCAGGAGGGGCACGAGATGATCGTGACCCCCCGGTGCCGCAGGCCCAGCGATTTCAGGATCTCATACCCGACTTTCACTTCTTCGACCGGGTCCGCCGACAGGCTGACCCGGATCGTGTCGCCGATGCCGAACCACAATAGCTGGCCCAGCCCGATGGCCGACTTCACGGTGCCCGACACCAGCCCCCCGGCCTCGGTGATCCCCAGATGGATCGGGGCGTCGGTAGCGCCTGCCAGCTGCTGGTAAGCGGCCGAGGCCAGGAACACGTCGGACGCCTTCACGCTGATCTTGAACTCATGAAAATCGTTGTCCTGCAACAGCTTGATATGGTCGAGGCCCGATTCCACCATCGCATCGGGGCAGGGTTCGCCGTATTTCTCCAACAGGTGCCGTTCCAGGGATCCCGCGTTGACCCCGATGCGGATGCTGCATCCGTGGTCCTTCGCCGCCTTCACCACCTCGGCCACGCGGCGGGCATCGCCGATGTTGCCCGGATTGATCCGCAGGCAGGCCGCCCCGGCCTCGGCCGCCTCGATCGCGCGCTTGTAGTGGAAATGGATGTCCGCGACGATCGGCACCGGGCTTTCGGCCACGATTTCCTTCAGCGCGCGAGTCGACTCCTCGTCAGGTGTGGACACGCGGACGATATCCGCCCCGGCCACGGCGCAGCGCTGAATCTGTTCGATGGTCGCCGCCACGTCGGTGGTCAGCGTGTTGGTCATCGTCTGGACGCTGATCGGGGCATCCCCGCCCACCAGCACCTTGCCGACCCGGATTTGCCGCGACGGCCTGCGCTCGATATTGCGCCAGGGTCGGACGGGATTGTGGGTCATCTTGGGCGCTCCGTGTCTTCGCGGGCGGAGCATAGGCCCCGCGGCGGGAACCGGCAATGGGCGCAGAGTTACTCGGTCGCTTCCGTCGCAGGGGCGGGCAGCACGTCCGAGGCGTCGGCGGTGGCGAACTTCGCCAGATCCTCGTCCTGGGACAGGTCGGCCTGGGCAAAGGTCTGGGTCAGCGCCTCGGGCGACAGCGGGATGTCCTTGGCGACCTGCGCGCCGGGGGCCACGGGTCCGTAGGTCACCCCGTCAACCAGGAAATAGATCGAGCCCGAGTTGCCGGTGCGGAAGACGGCAGCGGTTTCCAGCGCCGGAACGGTGTAGCGTTCCCCCGCATCAAGGATTTTTTCAAACAGCACGGTGCCATCTGCCGCGTTCACGCGCACCCAGGACGGGCGCACGGCCAGCACCTCGACGCCTTCCTTGGCGTCCGCAATGACCTGCACGTCGCTGCCAAGCGATTCCTCGACCGCCGCTTCCACGGCATCAGCCTCGGCCACCTGGGCCAGGACGCCGGTTTCACGCGGGTTGATCGCGGCAATCGGGCCATCGCGCGATGTCAGCACCGGCACGTCCAGCGCCTGCGGGCGATAGAGCCGGTCCAGCACGTCGGGTGCGGCCTTGCCTTCGGCACTGGCGACCGTTTCGGCAGCAGGCTCGGCCGGGCGGGACGCGACAACCTGCGGCGCGGTGGTTCCGGCGTTGGACAGGGGATCGATCTGAGCAACGACCGTGGGCGCTTCATCGACGGGGGCCAGCTGCACGCGCTGGACTTCCTGCAGGACCGACCAGCCGCCATAGCCGATCGCGCCGATCAGCGCGACGAGAACGGCAATCGAGCCCAGCGCACCGGGTTCGATCTGGCTGAAGATCGCCTCACCGCGCGGGATGAAGCTGGCATTCGGATCGCCAAGCGGGTCAGAGAACTCCGCCCGCGCCCGCGCCTTGACCATCTGCTGCGGCGAGGCGGCGGCGGACAGGCCATGCGACACGGAATAGCCGGCCTCGGCGCAAAAACGTTCAAACGCCCATTCCGGGTCCATCGCCAGATAGCGGGCGTAGGACCGGACGTAACCGGCGACGAAACCCGGGGTCTCGAAAGCGGACAGGTCGGCGTTTTCGATGGCGGCGATGTAGGTGGCCTTGATCTTCAGCTCGCGCTGGACGTCCAGAAGAGACTTCCCAAGCGTGGCCCTCTCGCCGCGCATGAGATCGCCGAGACGCAACTCGAAGTCGTCAAAGCCCTTTGGCTTGTCCTCTTCGGCTGTCGAAGGTTTCGACCTCCAACCGATCATCTGCCCGCTGTCCCCTTCGGTGCACCTGTACGGTGGCCGCCTTCCCCGACGACTCACTGCCTTGTTCTATTGGACAAACCCTACCACAGGGCAAGTGGTTTTCCACAGGGCCGGGCGCTTAGGCGACGGCTTCGGCACGATTCAGCGCACAATGCGACCAGAGTGCGTCCATCGCGCGCACCAGTTTGTCGATCTCGGCCGCGCCATGGACCGGCGAAGGCGTAAAGCGCAACCGTTCGGTGCCGCGCGGAACCGTGGGGAAATTGATCGGCTGGACGTAGATGCCGTGGTCTTCCAAGAGCATATCCGAGATCAGCTTGCAGTGCACCGGGTTGCCGACATGGACCGGGACGATGTGGCTGCCATGGTCGATGAACGGCAGCCCCAGCGCACACAGGCGGGTCTTCAGGATGCGGGCCTGGGCCTGGTGCCGCGTGCGCAAGGCCTGCCCGCCCTCGCCCTTCAGGAACCGGACCGAGGCCGCCGCCCCCGCCGCGACCGCAGGCGGCAGGCTGGTCGTGAAGATGAAGCCCGGCGCGTAGGACCGCACCGCATCGACCATCCGCGCCGAGGCCGCGATATAGCCGCCGAAGACGCCATAGGCTTTCGCAAGCGTGCCATTGATGATGTCGATCCGGCCCATCTGGCCGTCACGTTCCGCCACCCCCGCCCCGCGCGGGCCGTACATGCCAACCGCATGGACCTCGTCGATATAGGTCAGCGCGCCGAACTCCACCGCCAGGTCGCAGATTTCGCGGATCGGGCCAAAGTCGCCGTCCATCGAATAGATCGATTCGAAGGCGATCAGCTTCGGCGCCGCCGGGTCGTCTTTCTCCAGCAGTTCACGCAGATGCGCGACGTCGTTGTGCCGGAAGATCCGCTTCTCGCCCCCGCCGCGCCGGACGCCCTCGATCATCGAGGCATGGTTCAGCGCATCGGAGTAGATGATGAGCCCCGGGAAGATCACCCGCAGCGTCGACAGCGTCGCGTCATTGGCGATGTAGGCGCTGGTGAAGACCAGCGCGGCCTCTTTCCCGTGCAGATCGGCCAGCTCCGCCTCAAGCCGCTTGTGCCAGACCGTGGTGCCGCTGATGTTCCGCGTGCCGCCTGACCCCGCGCCGGTAGCATCCAGCGCCTCGTGCATCGCGGCCAGCACCTCGGGGTGCTGCCCCATGCCAAGATAGTCGTTGCCGCACCAGACCGTGATGTCGCGCTGCGCGCCGTCGGGCTTGGTCCAGACTGCATGGGGATATTGCCCCTGCTCTCTGGCGATGTCGATGAAGGTGCGGTAGCGCCCCTCGTCGTGCAGGCGTTGCAGGCTGGCATCAAGCGCGTCGTCGTATCTGGTCATCGGTCTTGGTCCCTTTTGCGGCGGTTCTGCCCGAACCCCCGCGGCGGTGCCTTGATTTCGGTCAATAGCCGCTTACGGCCAAGGGGGCGAATTGTCACCCCCGACAATGGAAGAACGTCCTTAACAATGCAGTCATCCTACCCGATCCCGGGGCCTATGGACAGTACGAACCGGCCTGATACGGTTCCGGAAACCCTGACCCGAGAAAGCGCAATGACCCCCGATCCGACCCTGGAAGCCGTCCTCGCCCGCATCGACGAAACCCTGCCGCAGTCGCTTGATAGGCTGATGGCGCTCTTGCGCATCCCGTCGATTTCCACCGACCCCGCCTACAAGGCCGACTGCGCCCGCGCGGCCGATGTGCTGGTGGCCGACCTGCAATCCCTGGGCTTCGACGCCCGTGCCGCGCAGACCCCCGGGCACCCGATGGTCGTGGGCCATGGCGGGACGGGTGCGCGCCACATCCTCTTCTACGGCCACTACGACGTGCAACCGGTTGACCCGCTTGAGCTTTGGGACCGCCCGCCCTTTGACCCCGAACTGCAGGACACCCCCAAGGGCAAGGTGATCCGCGCCCGCGGCGCGTCCGACGACAAGGGCCAGCTGATGACCTTCATCGAGGCCTGCCGCGCCTGGCGCGACGTCCACGGCACCCTTCCCGCCAAGCTCACGATCTTCCTCGAAGGCGAAGAGGAATCGGGCTCCCCCTCCCTCGTCCCCTTCCTTGAGGCGAACCGCGAGGAACTCAGCTGCGACCTCGCGCTCATCTGCGACACCGGCCTGTTCGAGGAAGCCACCCCCGCGATAACCACCATGCTGCGGGGCCTGGCCAAGGCCGAATTCACCATCCGAGCGGCGTCCCGAGACCTTCATTCCGGAATGTACGGCGGACTTGCGCAAAATCCGTTGCATCTGATGGCGCGGCTGCTGGCTGGCCTGCATGACGCGCAGGGCCGGGTGCAGGTCCCCGGCTTCTACGATGACGTCGACGAACTGCCTGATGCGCTCCGCCAGCAGTGGCAGGCGCTGGCCTTCGACCATGCAGGCTACCTCGGCGACGTGGGCCTCTCGGTCCCCGCGGGCGAACAGGACCGCACGCCGCTCGAAAAGATCTGGTCCCGCCCGACCGCCGAGGTGAACGGCATGTGGGGCGGCTACACCGGGGCAGGCTTCAAGACCGTGCTCCCGTCCGAGGCGCATGCCAAGGTCTCCTTCCGCCTCGTCTCGCGCCAGGACCCCGAGAAGATCATCGCGTCGTTCAAAGCCTGGGCCGAGGCGCAGATGCCCGCCGATTGCGAGATCGTCTGGCACGGCGGCAGCGACGGCGCGCCCGCCTCGGTCATGGAAATCTCCGACCCCGCCTTCGAGGCCGCCCGTCAGGCCCTGACCCAGGAATGGGGCCGCCCCGCCGCCTTCGTGGGGGCCGGGGGTTCGATCCCCGTCGCGGGCTACTTCAAGACCATCCTCGGCATGGACGCGATGCTGGTGGGCTTCGGCCGCGACGACGACCAGATCCATTCCCCGAACGAGAAATACGATCTGGAGTCATTCCACAAGGGCATCCGCAGCTGGGCCCGCATCCTGGCGCGCATCGCGTGATGGTTGAAGTTCGGGATGCAACCCCTTTGGATGAAAGGGATTTCCTGCGCCTCTGGCAAGGGTTCTGCGACCGCTACGGCATGACCTTGCCGCCCGAGGTGACCGCCTTCACCTGGACCCGCCTGATGGACCCCTCGAACCCCCTGACCGCCCGGCTGGCCGTGCTGGACGGCACCCCGCAGGGCTTTGCGATCCACCAGCATCACCCCTCGACCTGGGTGATGGGCGACGACGGCTATCTGGAAGACCTCTTCGTCGCCTCCGAAGCCCGGGGCCGTGGCCTCGGCCGCGCGCTGATCGAGGACCTTATCGCCATCGGGCGCATGAAGGGCTGGCGGCGGCTCTACTGGTTGACCGAGATCGAGAACACGGTGGCGCGGCGGCTCTACGACCAGTTCTGCGACAATGACGGCCACATCCGCTACCGGATGAGCCTGTAGGCGGGGGCCAAAAGTCTTCGAAGACTTCTGCAAATTCCTTCGAAGGAATTTGGTCCCGGGATTGGTGTGAAGAAGACTGGCGCGGTGGACGGGGCTCGAACCCGCGACCCCCGGCGTGACAGGCCGGTACTCTAACCAACTGAGCTACCACCGCGCGTGGGGGGCGGGATAGACGGTCTGCCGGGGGGCGTCAATGGGGGGCGCGCGGGATTTTCAGCCGCCCCCTACCTTTCGGGGGCCGGGATGAACTCGTGGTCGTCACCGGGGGGCAGGTGGAAGCGGCCGTGCTGCCAGTCGCCGACCCGCCAGGCCTCCTTTGCGGCGTCGATCTTCTCGCGGGAGGAGGCGACGAAGTTCCACCAGATGAAGCGGGGGCCGTCCATCGTGGCGCCGCCGAGCAGCATCACCCGCGCGCCCTCTGGCCCCGCCTGGACCGAGACTCGGTCGCCGGGTCGGAAGACCAGCATACGGCCCGCCTCGAAGACGTGGCCGGCACAGGTGACCTCGCCTTCCAGAACGTAGACCCCGCGGTCCTCGTGGTCGTCGGGGAGGGGGATGGAGGCGTGGGGCTGGAGGCGGGCGTCGGCGTAGAAGACCTCGGACGGCATTTCGAGGGCGACCTTTTCCCCCCAGGCGTGGCCGAGGATGAGGCGGACCTGTTTGCCCTCGCCTTCCAGTTCGGGAAGCTGGTCCTTCCCGAGGTGGGTGAACCGGGCAGTGTCTTCCTCGCGGTCCTTGGGGAGCGCGAGCCAGGTCTGGAGGCCGAACATCGAGAGGGGGGCGCGGCGGGCCTCGCCGTCGGTCCGTTCGGAATGGGTGATCCCCTGCCCCGCCAGCATCCAGTTGACCGCGCCGGGTTCGATCCAGGCGTCGGTGCCCAAGGAGTCGCGGTGGTGGAGGCGGCCTTTCATCAGGTAGGTGACGGTTCCGAGGCCGATGTGGGGGTGGGGGCGGACGTCGATGCCCTGCCCGGTCAGGAACTCGGCCGGGCCCATCTGGTCGAAGAAGATGAAGGGGCCCACCATCTGCCGCTGGGCGGAAGGCAGCGCCCGGCGGACCTCGAACCCGCCGAGGTCGCGGGCGCGGGGGACGATGACGGTCTCGATCTGGTCGACCTGGGTGCCGATCGGGATCGAGGGGTCGAGAAGCGGGTTCCACATGGGGGCTCTCCTTTGGCAGGCAAGGTAGACCCGGGGGGGCGGAATTTCATCCCGTTCTGGGCGCGCGGGCGGTGTGCGGGGGTGAACAGGGAAAGGTGTCCACGGTGGACAAACGCTGGATGGTTTTTGAGATCAAGGGGTTGGTCGCGGACGTTAGGGGTTCTTTAACGGCTTCGAAACGTGGAATATGGGGCCGCTCGTCGTCTCCTTCGTCGCTCCTCGCTATGGACTGTGGGCTGCCCGTCGTCGCGTTCGTCTGTCCTTACTGTGGACTGCGGGCTGGTCTTCATCCCCTTGCTCGCTCCTCACTGGGGGCACCGAGACTGCTCGTCGTCTCCTTCGTCGCTCCTTGCTGGGCGTCCACCGACGAGAAGCCGAAGGCGCACGAGGAGGCAAAGTGGCGCTTGAATTGCACGAACGGATAATATCCGATGGGGTCAGAGAATCGGCGAGGTGGCGTGTGACAGTCCGGACCCAGTTTCCCGAGGCGATCACCGAAATCGAGGACCTGGGCATTCCGATGCCCGATGGCTCAAGGCTTTCGGCGCGGGTCTGGATGCCTGCGAACGCGGCCACAATGCCGGTCCCCGCGGTGCTGGAATACATCCCCTATCGCAAGCGCGACGGGACCCTGCCCCGGGACGAGCTGATGCATCCTTACGTCGCCGGGCATGGGTATGCCTGCGTGCGGGTGGACATCCGGGGCAATGGCGACAGCGACGGGCTGATGGAGGATGAGTATTCCGCCCAGGAGTTGCAGGATGCCTGCGACGTGATTGCCTGGCTGGCAAAACAGCCGTGGTGCAGCGGGACTGTCGGGATGATGGGGAAAAGCTGGGGCGGGTTCAACTGCCTGCAAACGGCCTTCCTGCAGCCCCCGGCCCTGAAGGCCGTCATCAGCGTCTATTCGACAACCGACCGCTTTGCCGACGACATCCACTTCAAGGGTGGGGCTTTGCTGGGGGAAAATTTCGGCTGGGGTTCGGTGATGTTGAGCTATTCTTCGCGGCCTGCCGACCCGCTACTGCGCAATGGCTGGCGGGAGGACTGGCTGAAGCGGCTGGAGGCAGAGCCCTTCCACGCCCCTGGTTGGGCGGCGCATCAGACGCGGGATGCCTATTGGAAACATGGCTCGATCTGCGAGGACTGGGAGCGGATGACCACGCCGATCCTGTCCTACGGCGGGTGGAACGACAATTACATGAACACGGTCGCGCATCTGATGGAGAACGCGCGGGGGCCGGTGAAGGGGATCATCGGTCCCTGGGTGCACCAGTATCCGCATACGGCGGTGCCGGGGCCGAAGATCGGGTTCCTGCAACTGGCGGTGCGCTGGTGGGACCGCTGGCTGAAGGGGGTCGAGAACGGGGCCGAGGATGATCCGGCGCTGCGGGCCTACATGCTGCACTCCCAACCGCCGAGCCCGAGTGCTGCGCACCGCGAAGGGCATTGGGTGGCCGAGACAGAGTGGCCGACGCCGCGAGTGTCTCGCCGGGTCATGATGGTGTCGGATGCGGGGCTGGGGGTGGCGGGGCCGCTTCACGCTTCGGTCTGCACGGCGCAGCATCTGGGGATGATGGCGGGCGAGTTCTTTCCGATGGGGCTGAATGCCGAGATGGCGGGCGACCAGCGGGCGGATGACGCGCTGTCGGTCTGCTATGATGGGGCGGCGCTGACGGAGCCGCTGGAGCTTCTGGGGGCCGCGAAGCTTTCCTTGCGGCTGGCGTCGGACAAGCCGCTCGCCTTTATCGTGGCGCGGCTGTGCGATGTCGCGCCGGATGGGTCCTCGACCCGGATCGCGCATGGCATCCTGAACCTCTGCCACCGCCGCAGCCGCGAAGCGCCGGAGCCGATGCTGCCGGGCGTGCCCGAAGATGTCGTGCTGGTGCTGGACCAGATGGGCTATCGGGTTTCCGCGGGGCATCACCTGCGGCTGGCCCTGTCCACGACCTACTGGCCCTTCGTCTGGCCTTCGCCCGAGGCGGCGACGCTTGAGATCACGGCGGCCAGTCTGGACCTGCCGGTGCATCAGGGATCGGGTCAGGAATGGGAGCCGCCGCCTGCCGAGACGGCTGCACCGTGGAAGTACCGGACCTTGCGCGAAGGGAAGTCGTCCCGCCGGGTCGAGACGGAGCTGATCGCGGGGACCCATGCGTTGGTGGTCGAGGACGATCTGGGCGATACGGAGAACCTGACGCATGGCCTTGTCACCGGCGAGACGACGACGGAACGCTGGGAGATCGGGGCCGGTCCCCTGACCGCGCGGGCCGAGATCAGCTGGGAGCAACGGCTGTCGCGGGGCGACTGGCGGGTGAAGACGCGGGCCGAGACGGTGATGACAGCGACGGCGACGCATCTGCGGATGCAGGCCCGGCTGACCGCCTGGGAGGGCGAAAGCGTCGTTTTCCAGCGCGACTGGGACGATGAGGTCGCCCGAGACTTTGTGTAGGGGGGCGCGAGAAATCGTTTGTCGCACGGGGCGGTTCGCGGTTTATTGATCCTCAAGTCAACAAAAGAATCCCCGACACGGGGGCCAACAGGGAGACGGCAATGAACGACAAACATAACCAGCTTGACTGGATGGTAGCGCAGGCCAGGACCGGCCGGATGACCCGGCGCGAGTTCGTGGGCCGGACGACGGCACTGGGTGTCTCGGCGGGGTTGGCCTCGGCGCTGTTCACCAAGGCGGCAACGGCGCAGGCCAAGAAGGGCGGCGTGCTGCGCGCGGGCATGCAGGGCGGCGAGTCGACCAACAGCCTTGATCCGGCGCTGGCGGCATCGGAAGTGCCGTTCGCGGTCAACATGACCTGGGGTGAGGCGCTGGTGGACGTCGCGCCCGACAACACCATCGACTACCGGATCGCGGAAGAGATCAGCTCGAACGCCGATGCGACGGAATGGAAGTTCAAGATCCGCGCGGGGGTCGAGTTCCACGACGGCAAGACGGTGACGGCGGAAGACGTGGTCGCTACGCTGAAGCGCCACACCGACGAGAAGTCGCAATCGGGTGCGCTGGGGATCGTGCAGGGCATCAGCGAGATGATCGCCGAGGGCGACATGGTCACGCTGAAGCTGGCCTCGGGCAACGCCGACCTGCCCTACCTGATGGCCGACTATCACCTGATGATCCAGCCGGGCGGCGGCATGGACAATCCGGCAGCGGGGATCGGCGCCGGGGCCTACAAGGTCAAGGTCAACGAGCCGGGCGTCCGCCATGTGTTCGAGCGCCACGCGAACTACTGGGATGCGGCGAACGGTGCCCATGCCGACGAGGTCGAGATCATCGTGATCAACGACAACACGGCACGGACGGCGGCGCTGCAGTCGGGCCAGATCCACATGATGAACCGGGTCGATCCGAAGATCGTCGAGCTTCTGAAGGGCGTCGAGGGCATCACGATCGAGCATGCGCCGGGCCGGGGCCACTATGTCTTCATCATGCATGTCGACAAGGCACCCTTTGACAACAACGACCTGCGGATGGCGCTGAAGCTGGCGATCAACCGGAAGGAGCAGGTCGAGAAGATCCTGGGCGGGCTCGGCTCGGTCGGCAACGACTTCCCGATCAACGCGGCCTATCCCCTGTTCGACGACACGATCCCGCAGCGCGAGTATGACGCCGCGCTGGCTGCCGAGCATTACAAGAAGTCGGGCCATGACGGCTCGCCCATCGTCCTGCGTACGGCTCCGGGCGCCTTCCCGGGGGCGGTCGATGCGGCGAACCTGTTCGCGGCTTCGGCCAATGCGGCGGGCATCCCGCTGCAGGTGCAACTGGAGCCCGATGACGGCTACTGGTCGAACGTCTGGAACGTGCAGCCATTCTGCGCCAGCTACTGGGGCGGGCGTCCGGTGCAGGACCAGATGTATTCCACGGCCTACCTGTCGACTGCGGAATGGAACGACACCAAGTTCAAGAACGCCAAGTTCGACGAGCTGATGATCGCGGCGCGGGCGGAACTGGACGAAGGCAAGCGCAAGGGCATGTATTCGGAAATGGCCAACATCCTGCGCGACGAAGGCGGACTGATCCTGCCGATGTTCAACGACTGGGTCGAAGCCCGCCGCGCCGAGGTTGGCGGCTGGACTCCGGACCCGAACGGCGAGTTGATGAACGGCAAGGCCCTGATCAAGTGCTGGCTGGCCTGAGGCCGCGCCGGTGCACCCGATCCTGAAACTTCTGGTCCAGCGCATTGCGCTGGGCCTCCTTCTTTTGTTGGGCGTTTCGGCGCTGATCTTCCTGGGCGTCGAGGCGCTGCCGGGCGATACCGCGCAGGCGATCCTTGGCCAGCAGGCAACCCCGGAAGCGCTGGCCAACCTGCGCGAGAAGCTGGGGCTGAACGAACCCGCGCTGAGCCGTTATTTCAGCTGGCTTGGCGGCGTTGTGACCGGCGACCTTGGCACGGCGCTGACCAACGGCGCCGATATCGCGCAGTCCATCGGCCAGCGGCTGGGCAACACGCTGTTCCTTGCAGGCTGCGCCGCAGTGATCGCTGTCCCTCTTGCCATCCTTCTGGGCCTGATCGCCGCGCGCTATGCCGGAAAATGGCCCGACAAGCTGATCTCGGGCGTCACGCTGACGACGATCAGCCTGCCCGAATTCGTCGCGGCCTATTTCGTGATCTTCCTGCTGACCCAGGCCATTCCGATCTTCCAGCCCGTCGCCATGGTCTTTCCGGGCATGAGCTTCTGGGCCAAGCTGAACGCTGTCGCGCTGCCCGTGATCGTGCTGGTCCTCGTCGTCCTTGCGCACATGATGCGGATGACGCGGGCGGCGATCCTGAACGTGATGCAGTCGGCCTATATCGAAACCGCCGAGCTGAAGGGCCTGAGCCCGATGACGATCATCTGGAAGCACGCCTTTCCGAACGCCATCGCCCCGGTCGTCAGCGTCGTCATGCTGAACCTGGCCTATCTTGTCGTCGGCGTCGTCGTGGTCGAAGTCGTCTTTGGCTACAACGCCCTGGGCCAGTATCTGGTGGACCATGTGACGAAGCGTGACCTGCCGGTGGTGCAGGCGGTGGGGCTGATCTTTGCCGCCGTCTACATCTTCCTGAACATGCTGGCGGACATCATCGGCATCCTGGCCAACCCGCGGCTGAGGCATCCGAAATGAGGATCCCGCTTTCCGCCCTCATCGGTCTTGTCCTGACCGGGACCTTCCTGTTCGTGGCGATCTTCGCGCAGTGGATCGCGCCCTATGCCATTTCGGACGTCTCGGGCGGTCAGTGGGAGGGACCTTCGGCGAAGTTCTGGCTGGGAACCGACACGATCGGGCGCGACATCCTTTCCCGGCTGATCTATGGGGCGCAGATCACCATCTTTGTGGCGCTGGCGTCCTCGGTCCTCGCCTTCAGCCTGGGGGCTTTCCTGGGGTTCCTCGCGGCGGTGAAGGGCGGATGGATCGACCAGGTCCTGTCGCGGATCGTGGACATGGTGATGGCCGTGCCCTCGCTGATCGTGGCGCTGGTGATGCTGTCGGTGCTGCCCCTGAACCTGACGGTGCTGATCCTGGTGATGGGGATCCTCGATTCCACCCGCGTCTTCCGGCTGTCGCGCGCTGTCGCGGTGGACATCGCGGTGATGGATTATGTCGAGGCGGCCCGCCTGCGGGGTGAGAAAGGCGGCTGGATCATCTTCCGGGAAATCCTGCCAAACGCCCTGTCGCCGCTGGTGGCCGAGTTCGGGCTGCGCTTCATCTTCGCGGTCCTCTTCATCTCGACCCTGTCGTTCCTGGGGCTGGGGGTGCAGCCGCCCCTGGCCGACTGGGGCGGGATGGTGAAAGAGAACAAGGACGGGCTGATCTACGGCAAGTCCGCAGCCCTGCTGCCTGCCGCGGCGATTGCGGCGCTGGCGATCAGCGTGAACCTTGTGGCGGACTGGATCCTGACCCGGACCTCCAGCCTGAAAGGGGGCCGTGGTGGCTGAACCTTTGTTGCAGATCAAGGGTCTGGTGATCGAGGCGACGTCTTATCCGCCCGGTGAGCCGCCGAAGAACGTGACGCTTGTGCATGGCGTGGACCTGACGTTGCAGCGCGGGCGGGTCCTGGGACTGATCGGCGAGTCCGGGGCGGGGAAGTCCACCATCGGGTTGTCGGCGATGGCCTATGGCCGTGGCGGCGTGCGTCTGACCGGGGGAACGATCCATCTGAACGGGCGGGAAATCCGGCTGGCCGATGCGAAGGCATTGCGGGCCTTGCGGGGGCGCGAGGTGACTTACGTCTCGCAATCGGCGGCGGCGAGTTTCAACCCGGCGCGGCAGATCATGGAGCAGGTGATCGAGACTTGCCTGTCGCACGGGCTTTGCAGCAAGGCCGAGGCAGAAAAGCGCGCGGTGGCGCTGTTCCGCAAGCTGGGCCTGCCGAACCCGGAGACGATTGGCAGCCGCTATCCGCATCAGGTGTCGGGCGGGCAATTGCAGCGCTGCATGACGGCGATGGCCTTGTGCCCCAAGCCGGACCTGGTGATTTTTGACGAACCGACGACGGCGCTGGATGTGACGACGCAGATCGACGTGCTGGCGGCGATCAAGGAGGCGATCCGGGATACGCGGGTGGCGGCCCTGTACATCACGCATGACCTTGCCGTGGTGGCGCAGGTCGCGGACGAGATCATGGTCCTGCGCCACGGGAAAATGGTCGAACTGGGCGAGACCGGGCAGATCATCCACCGCCCGACGCAGGACTACACCAAGGCGCTGGTGTCAGTTCGCGGGCTGGAGCATACCGAGAAAGCCCCTGCCCCGCCCGTATTGCAGGTGCAGAACCTGACGGCGCGGTACCGGGGGACGAACTTCGATGTTCTGAAGAACGTCTCGGTCGACCTGCCTGCGGGGCAAACGCTGGCGGTGGTGGGAGAGTCGGGGTCGGGCAAGTCGACGCTGGCGCGGGCGATCACCGGGTTGTTGCCGCCGTCCGCCGGGCGGATCACCTTTGCCGGGCGGGAGTTGTCCGAAGCGCTGGCGGGGCGCACGAAGGACGACCTGCGGGAAATCCAGATGATCTACCAGATGGCCGATACCGCGATGAACCCGCGGCAGACGGTGGGGACGATCATCGGACGGCCGCTGGAGTTCTACTTCGGCCTTCGCGGGGCGGAGCGGGACCGAAGGGTGCAGGAACTGCTGGATCAGATCGAGATGGGCAAGGGCTTTGCCCAGCGCTATCCGGCGGAACTGTCGGGGGGCCAGAAGCAGCGGGTCTGCATCGCCCGCGCGCTGGCGGCGAAACCGCGGCTCATCATCTGCGATGAGGTAACCTCGGCCTTGGATCCGCTGGTCGCGGACGGGATCCTGAAGCTGCTTCTGAACCTGCAGGCCGAGGCGGGGGTGGCCTATCTGTTCATCACGCATGACCTGGCGACGGTGAAGGCGATTTCCGACAAGATCGCGGTGATGTTCAAGGGCGCGGTGGTGCGCTATGGGCAGAAGTCCGACGTGCTGACGCCGCCGTTCGATGACTATACGGACCTCTTGTTGTCGTCGGTGCCCGAGATGGAACAGGGCTGGCTGGAAGAGGTCATCGCGCACCGGAAGATGGAGAGCGCGGGGAATTGAGCGGGGGCGATTTCTTCGAAGAAATCGTGACGGAGCCTTTGAAGGCTCCGGTCCGGACTTTTCGAAAAGTCCGGGGCCACGCGGGGCTGCGGGACGGACTTGAATCATGACCAAGCTTCTTCTGATCATCCTGGACGGGGTGCCCTACCGGAACTGGCGGCGGCTGTTCGGGAACCTGGAAGGCTGGGTGGAACAGGGCGAGGCGCGGGTGCGGCGGATGCGGGCGGTGCTGCCGTCGACCTCGGCCTCGTGCTACGCCTCAATCCATACTGGGGTTCCGCCGCAGCAGCATCATATCTGGGACAACGCGGGCATCCGGCGGATGGAGTTTCCGGATGTGTTCAGCGAGCTGAGCCGCGCGGGCAAGGTGACGGGGGCGGTCACCCACAGCTACTGGTCCGAGTTCTTCAACCGCGCGCCCTTCGATGTGGTCCGCGACATCGAATATGACGAACCCGGAGGGCCGATCACGCATGGCCGGTTCCATACGATGCAGGGTTATGGACACGCGAACCAGATGACGCCGGCGGATTATGACCTCTTCGGCACCTTGACCCGGCTCTGCGAGGTCAAGGGGATCGACTACGGCATCCTGCACACCTGCACGCTGGACAGCATGGGGCACCGGTTCTTCCACGACTGCGAGGAGATGGACCATGCCTGTTACGCGATGGATGCGACGCTGGCGCCGTTCCTGCAGCGCTGGCGGCAGGCGGGGTATGAGGTGATCGTGACCGCCGACCACGGGCAGGATGCGCGCGGCCACCATGGCGGCACCGGAGAGGACCAGCGGGACTTTGCGTTCTACTACTTCGGCACCAGCAGCTTGCCGCCCGAAGAGCAGGTTCTGGACCAGCTGGCGCTGGCCCCGTCGATCCTGACCCGAATGGGCGTGCCGGTGCCCCGGACGATGCAGGCCGCGCCCTTCCTTACAAGGTAAGGCCGGGCGCGGGCCCGGTCACTTTGCGGCGAGCCCCATGCCGTCCCGGACCTCGGCCGAGCAGAGGAGATGGCGGGCGCGGCTGGGGTGCGGGCCGTTCGCACGGGTGCTGCCCGCGGCCCGGTCCGCTGCCGCCTTGCGGGCGGCCTTGCATTCGTTGACGCGGGCGAGATAGGCCGCCCGCAGCGCCAAGCAGGTTTCGCCGGCCTGCCCGGAGGCCGCGGCCGGATCGCAGGCGCGCCAGGTCACCGTGCCGGTTTCGGCCCGCGCGGCATCGGACAGGCCGACAAATGCCAGAAGAAGGATTGCGAAGGTTGATAGGGGCGGGAAATCGCCGGAAGCTGTGCGCCTGCCCAATTCGCAACCGGAAGGCCACAGGGCGGCGAATATGGTCGAAACACTGTTGCTGGGCGGTTGAAAGCGCCCGACGGCCTGTGTCACCTTGGACGCGAGGTTTTGGGGGACCTCTTCCATGTTCCGGTTTCACGTCAGTCTTCTCGGGTCTTGCCGGGTCGCCCGCATCGCCACGGGCGAGGAGGTGGTGTTCAAGACACGGAAGACGCGGCTTTTGCTGGGTCTCCTCCTTCTAAGCCCGGGCCAGCGGATGAACCGCGAGCAGCTGGCCTCGCTGCTGTGGGATCCCGCGCCCGAGACGCTGGCGCGGTCGAGTCTGCGGCAGGCACTGCGCGAGCTGCGCGAAGTGCTGGGCCCGGAAGGCGACGATGTGGTGGAGGCGGACCGTTTCTCGGTCGGGCTGAAGGCCGCGGCCTTCGATGTCGACGTGCGCCGCTTTCGCGAGCTGATCGCAACGGCGGTGCATGACCAGTCAACGCTTCTGTCGGCCGCCGCGCTGTGGCAGGGTGAGCTGTTCGGCCCGGCCCAGCCAAGCGCGCCGGTCTTCGAGGCCTGGCTACAGATCGAACGGTCGCAGCTGCGGTCGGTCCTGACCGGTGCCCTGACGGACGCGCTGGAAAAACTGATCGGTGCCAATGCCTTTACCGACACCCGAGTGGCAGAGGAGCTGGTGCGGATCGAGCCGAGCCATGAGCTTGCGCATCAGTACATCATGCGCTTTCACGCCCAGCGCGGCGACCAGTCCGCTGCGCTGCGGCAATACAGCCTGCTGGAAACGGCGCTGGACGAGGAACTGGACAGCGAGCCGAGCGAGGCCTCGAAAGAGCTTCTGGTCGCGATCAAGTCCGGTGAGGTCGCGCTGCAACGCACGGCAAGCCTGCCCGCCGTCCGTCCGCCCAGCCCGTCGCGAAACGGGCCGCCCCGGATCACCATCCGCCCGCCGCTGACGCGCTATGGCGATACGACCAAGGACTATTTGGGCGAAGGGTTTGCCTTCCTGGCCAAGTCCTGCCTGTCGCGCTTTCGCTGCTGGATTGTCATTCCCTGGCCGTCGAGCGGGTTCGATTCGACCACCGCTGTCGATTTCACCGCCGTGGGCCAGGTCATCGACGCGGATTTCGCGGTGGACTGCGTGCTGGACTGGCGGGCGGGCGAAGAGGGCAAGCTGTTCGTCACGCTGATCGACTGCCGCGATGGCAGCGAGGTCTGGTCGCAACTTTACCCGGTCAGGGAACATGACCTGCAGGAGGTCAGTTCATCCGTCGCGGGGGCGGTGGCGGCGAGCCTTGCCAGCCAGGTCAACCACATCACCCTTTTGCGCCATGCGCGTTCGACGCCCGGCAACCCGGTGGCCTATGACCTTTGGCTGAAAGGGCATCAGCTGTCACGGCTGTGGTCGGCGGAGGCCGATGCCGAGGCGGAAGCCATGTTCCTGAAGGCCATCGAGCTGGACCCCGGCCTTGCGGGCAGCCATGCGAGCCTGGCGCAGATCCTGTGCAGCCGGAGCCTCGTCCGCCCGGGCTACCCCAACCGGAAGGCCGATTGCGCGGCGGCCTTCCGCCACGCGCGCGAGGCCACCGCGCTGGACCCCTATGACCCGCGGTGCCACATCAGCATGGCCTGGAACTGGCTGATCGCGAAATCCCCCGAACGGGCGAACACGCATTTCCGGATGGCGGTGGACCTGAACCCCAACGATTCCGAGGCGCTGATCGCTGCGGCCTGTGGCCTCGCGTTCCTGGGCCATGTCGAGGATGCCAAGGGTCTGGCGGCAAAGGCCGTGCAGATGAACCCGGTCTACCCGGAGTACTACACGGACTACCTGTCGGCGATCCAGTTTCTGGACGGCGACTACCAGACGACCATCGAGACGGTGGAGAAATGCTATGAGGGGTTCCCGGACCGTTCGGCCCTTGCTGCGGCCGCCTGGGCCTTGCTGGGCCGGATCGAGAAGGCGGAGGCGGTCTACCGCTATTACGCCGAGCTGACCGCCTCGAAATGGGAGGGCAGCGCGGACCCCGACGACAGCGATCTGGAGCGCTGGATCATGGAAGTGCTGCCGATCCACTGGCCCAAGGGCAAGCAGACCCTGCTGAAAGGCCTGAGGCTTGCCCGGCAGATGGCCGAGCAGGCCTGACCGGGCCGGTCAGCGGCATTTCCGCATGAAGTAGCGGGCAAGCACCACCTTCGAGCGCACGGCATCGGTGAGGCCGTAGCTGTCCTCGTCCGCGAACTTGTGGACCTTGATATCCTCGGCCCACGGAACCTTCACGTGCATCCGGTTCGGCGTGTCGTAGACTGGGACGATTTCGATCGTGTCCGGAATCTCGCCATCCGGACCGGCGCCCGGGCCGTCGTAGATGTAGCCGTTCGCATGCAGCCAGCCGCGCGTATCGTCGTTGAACTTCTTCCACTCTGAATCCGCGGTGGTCTTGAAGACGCTTTTGGCGACTCTCTGGATCGCCTCGCCGGTCTTGGCCTGACCGGCCAAGGAGTTGCTTCTGAGTTTGATGAAACCAGCCATTCCACACTCCCTGTTGCTTGTCGTTGGACGCGTCAAGCGCCGTCGACCGACCGGATACCCTTTGGTTCGTGATGCCAGCGTGAAATGGCTGCAGGACCGCCGATTCCGGCCTTGATCGACGACGCCATCCTGCCTTGAATGCGGGGATGAAGCAAAACTCGGCTGAAATGATTGCGCGGCTGTCCCGGGCCCTGGCGCATGATTTCCGGATCATGCCGCTTGACGCGCCCGAGGCGCCGCTGTTCCTGGCGGTGGCGGTGCCGGCGGATGCGGGCGTGACCGGGCTGAAGCCGCGGTTGCCGGCTGGCCGGGGGATGACGCTGCACCAGGCGATGCTGGCGGCCGGGGCCGAGGCGGTGGAATTGCGCGCCAGCCTTGCGCAGCACCATCTGGGCGAGCTGAAGGCCCTGCCGCGTCGCGATGGCGTGGCGATGGTCGCGGCGACCGACCTTCTGTCGGGCGAGGCGGTCACGGTTCCGGCGCAGGAGGTCTACCTGGATTGCGCGGCGGTCCTGGCCGAACCCCTGCGCGAGGATGCGGGGTCGACGGGCTGCGCCGTCGGGGCGGACCGCGATCGGGCGACGGCGGCGGCGCTGTGGGAATGCGTGGAACGGGATGCGCTGGCCCTGTGGTGGCACGGTCGACGGCAGGGCGGGTCCCTGCCGATCGAGGCGATCGATGCCCATGCGCCGCGGCTGTACTGGTGGCTGCATGAACGGAACCGCGTGACGCGGCTTTGGGACATCACGACCGACATCGGGTTGCCGGTGGTGGTGGCCGTCGCCTCGGACCCGGATGGAGGAACGGTTGCCATCGGTTCGGCGGCGCGGCCGAAGCTTGCGGATGCTGCGCTGGCAGCCGTGACAGAGCTGGTGCAGACCGAGGTGAGCCTGGACTTCGCGCGGGAGGCGGGCGATCCGGAGGCGCTGGAATGGCTGGCCTTGGGGGCGGTCCCCCGGCAGTCTGAAGGTGCCGGGGCACCGGAGCGGATCGGGGACGCGCAGGGGACGCAGGGGACGCAGGGGACGCTCGACCGGCTGGCCGGGCTTGGCCTCCGGGCGCTTGGCGTCGAGATGACGCTGCCGGGCGATCCCTTGCCGACGATGCGGGTCCTGGTGCCGGGGCTTTGCGCGATGGGCGGGCGGATCGACTGCCCGCGCTTTGCCCGGCTTTGCCATGACCGCGCGTCCCCGACCCTGCCCGAACCCTATTGACCGAGGTCTGCCATGCCATCCATTGCCAGCCCGCACAGCATCTTTCCCGCGCCAGCGGCCGGACCACAGCTGGTGACCCCGCGCCCGGTCCCGTCGCAGTCGCGCTACTGCTACCTGTTTCCGGACCTGGCGCGGGACGATACCGCGGGCTGTTTCGCAGGCACGACGCCCGCTCAGACCTATGCGCGGCTTGAAGCCTTCGAGGAATCCTCGCGCGTGGCGCTAAGCGGATTGCCGGTCCTGCCGATGCGCCTGCCGCCGGTCTATACCTACTTCGGGCAATTCGTGAACCACGACATCTCGGCCCCCGTCGGCGATGTGGTGACGCGGCCAAGGCCGCAGGGTGTTGGCGTCGTCGGCACGACCGATCCACCCGGCCTTGACCGGTCGCGGCGGGCGAAGATGCACGTCATCCTGAAAAGCTTTTTCAATGAGCAGCCGAACCCCCTGTCGCTTGACAGCCTGTATGGCGACGGTCCGGGCAGCGCCGACCCTGCCATTGCGGCCTTGTACGAGGACGACCGCAAACGGTTCCGCCTGGGGATGACCAGGCCCGAGGATGATGTCGTCTTCACCAACGCAAGCAAGGACCCCGGCCGGGTGATCCATGCAACCGGTGCGCGCGACGTCCTGCGGCAGAACCGGCGACCGCTGATCGCAGATCTGCGGAATGACGAAAACCTGATCATCAGCCAGCTGCATCTGGCGATGATGCTGTTTCACAACAAGATGGTGGCGGCGCTGGAAGGGGCTATCGGCGATGCCGCTGCCTGCTTTGTCGAGGCACGCCGGCAGGTCACGCTGCACTACCATTGGCTGATCCTGAACGATTTCCTGGAAAACCTTCTGTCCCCCACCGTTCTGCGGACCCCGCTGGCCGACCGTGCGCAGAAACTGCCGGGACCGGGGATGGTGCCCTTGGAGTTTACCACGGCGGCGTTTCGCTTCGGTCATTCGATGGTGGGTTCGGGCTATGACTTCAACGAGAATTTCGGGCAGGACGGGCGCATCGAAAAACGCGCGTCGCTTATGCAGCTGTTCACCTTCACCACGCACCGGAACATGGGCCATCCTGATGCGGACACGTTGCAGTTGCCCGACCACTGGGTGATCGACTGGGACCGGATGAGCCGGGAAAGCGCCCGCGGGGGGGCCGAGCGGATCGACATGAACTTTGCCAATGACATGCTGAACGTGATGGGGGCCTCGGACATTCCGGTGCATGGGTCGATCCTGTTCCGCAACCTGATGCGTGGCTTTCATCGCCGCATCCCCTTTGGCCAGGTCATCGCGGACGCCTGCGGACAGCGGCCCCTGGGAGAAGACGATATTCGCGCGGTCATGCCTGCGGGCAGCGACCGGAACCCAGGGTCGCGGGCGCTGCGCGAGTTCGCCACGGATTTTGGCTTTCTGGCCGAGACGCCCGCCTGGCTGTATTTCCTGGCTGAAGCCCGCCATCACGAACAGGGCCAAAGGGTCGGCCCGACGGCGAGCCACATCATCGCCGACACGATCGTGGGCCTGATGCGGTTCCTGAACTCTCCGGTCCTCGACCAGCACGGCGGCGGCTGGCACCCGGCGCAAAGCCCGATCAAGGGCAGTGGCGGAGAGCCCCTGACCTCGATCCGCGCCTTGCTGATGTTTGCGGTCAAGGACACGGCAGTGACGGTCGCGCCTGCGTGATCGGGGCGGTCTACGGGGTGGACAAGCGGGCGTTTTCACCGCATAGACGCCGCGCCGAACCCATAGATGTCGATCCCGCCGATGCCCCATGCTTTCGCGCTGCGCTGCAAGTCCGTCCTCCGGGTCGCTGGTCCGATAGGGCTGGCTGTCGCAGCGCTTGCCGCCTGTGCGCCATCGACCAGCACGATGCAGCTTTATCCCCTTCAAGGCGAGATCGCCGAGGCCGATCCGACCTTGGTGATCCGCGCCACGGCGAAGAACACCACCGGGACCTCGGGCGCGTTGTCGTTCCGTCTGCCGGATCGGGGCAAGTGCAGCGGGACCTGGTCTTCGCTGACCCCGCGCACGGTGTCGAACTCCAAGGGCCTGGCGCTGACCTGGAAGAAGACCGGGGGCGAGGTCGGGACCGAACGGGAAACCGTGGCGGGCGTCAACAATGGCGAGATCTATGCGGTCTGCGATGACGGCACCCGGGTGCAGGGCACCTTCGTGATCGGGTCGGGAACGGCCAGCGGCACCGGACAGGCGACGGACACCAACGGCAACGTCTACAAGCTTTTGTTCTGACTGACTGCGCAAGCCAGAAATGAAAAGGCGCGCCCCGGGGCGCGCCTTTCCGTTTCATCGCTTTGGTGATTGATCGTCAGCCGACCAGCGCGCCGTCGTCGCGCTTGACCGCCACGATGGCCGACCGTGGCAGGCTGCCCTCGCCATCGGGGAAGGGTGCGCCGGGGTGCTGGATGCCCACGAACATCGTCCGCTTGTCCGAGGACCAGGTCAGGCCGGTCACTTCCGACCCGAGCGGCCCGGTCAGGAAGCGGCGGATCTCGCCGGTCACCGGATCGCCCGCAAGCATCTGGTTGTTGCCCATGCCGGCGAATTCGCCCTCGTTCGAATCGTCGCCGTCGGTCTGGATCCAGATGATGCCGGTCGAATCGATCTGCATCCCGTCGGGCGAGTTGAAGAGGTTGCCCGCGTTGATGTTCGCGGTGCCTGCGTAGGGGCCTTCCTTGTGCACTGACGGGTTGCCCGCCATCACGTACAGGTCCCAGGCAAAGCCGGTCGCGGTGTGGTCGCCGCCCGTGGGGCGCCAGCGCACGATTTGGCCATATTCATTGGTTTCGCGCGGGTTCGGGGCGTTCACGGCCATGACGTCGCCGCCCGCGTTGGCCTGCGGCGAACCATCGTCCTTCTTCGCGCCACGGCGGCTGTTGTTGGTCAGGCAGCAATAGGCCTCGATCGCGGTCGGGTTGACGGCGATCCATTCCGGGCGGTCCATCGTGGTCGCCCCGACCTTCGAGCCCGCCGTGCGGGTGAAGACCGCGATTTCGGCCGCAGACATGCCGGTCGCTTCCGGGGTCAGCGCGACCCATTCGCCGGTCATGTCGTCGTTGAACTTGGCCACATGGAGCGTGCCGTCCACGAGCAGGGTCGAGGTGTCGCCACCCGGGACATAGACGTCACGGCTGACCCATTTGTACATGAACTCGCCGCGTTCGTCGTCGCCCATGTAGACCACGACCTGACCGTTTGCAGCCACGACCGAGGCGGCGTTTTCGTGCTTGAAACGGCCAAGGGCCGTGTGCTTGACCGGGGTCGAAGCCGGATCGGCGGGGTTGATCTCGACGATATAGCCGAAGCGGTGCGGTTCGTTCGGGTTCGCGACGATGTCGAAGCGCGGGTCAAAGCCGTGGTAGTTGTAGTTGCCCGGTTCGACCTTGGTCGAGACGCCATAGCGCTTGTAGCCGGCGGCGAGGGCCTCGGCGGGCGCGACCTCGGCAGTGGCGCCGAAGTAGCCGTTGAAGTTTTCCTCGCAGGTCAGGTAGGTGCCCCAGGGCGTCCGGCCCGAGCCGCAGTTGTTCAGTGTGCCGAGGATCGCCATGCCGGTCGCGTCGGCAGCGGCTTTCAGAAGGTCGTGGCCCGCAGCCGGACCGTCGGCGGTCATGGGCGTGTTGTGGGTGATGCGGCGGTTGAAGGGGCTGTCCTTGACCACGGCCCAGCCCTCGGCGCCCTCGGCGATTTCCATCACGGTCACGCCCTGGAAGTTCTGCAGGCGCAGCACATCCTCGGCCGAGGTCGCGACGGCGTCCTCGACGTCCGGGGTGCCAAGGTTGATCTCGTTGTTGGTGTATTCGCTGTTCACCACCAGCACTTCCTTGCCGCCGATGTTGAACAGTGCCATCCCGTCGGTGTTTTCGCCGAACACGCGGTCGGACCCGGCGGCGGGCACGCCCGTGGCCGGATCGAAGGCGGGCGCGTCGGAGAAGAGCGCATCGCCCCAGCGGACCAGCACTTTCCAGCTGTAGCCGGCGGGCACGTGCACGGTGCTGTCGGTCTGGGCGGCGATCTGTTCAAAGGCAAAGCGCGTGGTCTGCTGGGCAAGGGCGGTCGAGCCTTTCAGCATCGAGGTGCCGAACACGGCAGCGCCCGAGCCGAAGGCGAGCGCGCCGCCAAGGAAACCCCGGCGCGAGATGGCGCGTTCGACCACGCGGTCGAAGTCTTGCACCTCGGGGCGCGGGAAATTCACTTCGTCCCATTCGTCGGCCGAAAGGCGCGTGTGCTTGCGGTCAGTCATGGCTTGCTCCTTGCTGGAATGGTGTCGGGCGCGCAGGCCAAAGACTGCGCACGCGTTCATCCGGGCTAAGGCCGTTCCATGACAGGTGTGTGAAGCCGGGGCGTCTGGCCGCTGACAGTTTCGTCAGAGGGCGCGCTGCCGCAGGGCTTCGGAGAGGACAGAACGGACGGCATCGCCCGGCACGTCTTCGGCGACGAAGGCCTGACCGATCCCGCGCGCAAGGATGAAGCGCAGGCGGCCGTCGACGACCTTCTTGTCCTGGCCCATCAGCGCGACCAAAACCTCGGCATCCGGAAGGTCCCCGAGAATGTCGGACAGGTCGACCTTCATGCCCATCGCCTTGAGGTGGGCGCGCACCCGGCTTGGCTCTTCCTGGCTGCAGAGGCCCAGCCGGGACGACAGTTCGAATGCGAGCGCACAGCCGATAGCGACACCTTCGCCGTGCAAGAGACGGTTGGAATAACCGGTGGCCTTTTCCAGCGCGTGGCAGAAGGTATGACCAAGGTTCAGAAGCGCGCGCTCGCCTTCCTCGGTCTCGTCGCGGCTGACGATACCGGCCTTCATCTCGACCGACCGGGTTACAGCGCGGAGGCGCGCGGCCTTGTCTCCGGTGCGAAGGGCGGGGCCGTCCGATTCCAGCCAGTCGAAGAAGGCAGCATCGCCCAGAAGGCCGTATTTCACCACTTCGCCATAGCCGGACAGGAAGTCACGGTCGGGGAGCGTGTCGAGGACGTCGATGTCGGCCAGGACGAGGCTTGGCTGGTGGAAGGCCCCGACGAGGTTCTTGCCCTGGGCCGTGTTGATCCCGGTCTTGCCGCCCACGGAGCTGTCGACCTGCGCCAGAAGCGTCGTCGGCAGCTGCACGAAGCGGACGCCCCGGCGCAGGATCGCGGCGGAAAAGCCCACAAGATCGCCGATCACCCCACCGCCCAAAGCCAGGACCACGTCCTTGCGTTCGACCTTCTGGTCCAGAAGCCATTCCGTGCAGCGGGCAAGGTTCGCCCAGTCCTTCGTGCCCTCGCCCGGCGGCAGGGCGAGGCACGAAACCGTGATCCCTTCAGCCTGCAGCGCGGCGATCAGCGCGGCCAGATGCCGGGCCGCAACGGTTTCATCGGTGACGACGGCCACGCGCTTGCGGCGCAGAAGGCCCGCGATTTCCGCCCCGGCACGAGAGATCAGGCCTTGGCCGATCCGCACTTCGTAGGTCCGGTCCCCGAGATCCACCGCCACCCTGTTCACGCCAAATCCTCCAGCACGTCGGGCCGCGTCTTCAGCGCCTCGCGGACACGGGCGGCCATGTCTTCGACCGACCGTTCGGCAGCGCTGTCCACCGCGAGGTCGGCCTGGGAATAGTAGGGCTGGCGCGCCTCGAAGATCTCGCGCAGCGTCTCGCGCGGGTTCGGGGTGCGCAGAAGCGGCCGCGTCGTCTTGTGGCGGACCCGCTGCCAGAGAAGGTCAAGGTCGGCCCGCAGCCAGACCGACACGCCGACATCGTGGATCAGCTGTCGATTCGCCTCGGACAGAAAGGCGCCGCCGCCGGTCGACAGGACGCAAGGCGCCCCGCGCAGAAGGCGGCTGATGACCTCGGTCTCGCGGGCGCGGAAGAAGGCTTCGCCGTCGCGTTCGAAGATCTCGGCGATGGTGCGGTTGGCGGCGAGGACGATTTCCTCGTCGGAATCGCGGAACTCGACGCCAAGCTGCCGGGCAAGGGCGGTGCCGACGGCCGTCTTGCCCGCCCCCATCATTCCCACCAGCACTACCGTCTTCGCCAGCCTTGCCATCGCCCCCGTTCCGCGGCCCGGTCCCGCGGGCAAGGACTTGCCGACGGGAATTCTTTCCCCCTCAATGGCGTGAACTTCCGCCGAATGCTATATACATTCGCACGGACACCCGCCGTCAGCGCCGTCAAGGCGCGACAGGGCGGCAAAACGCACCGGGGGGATCAAGCCGCCGGGCAGACGTCGAGGAAGGGCGAAACCATGGGGCGGATCATCAAGGCCTTGCTGCTGCTGTTGATACTCGGCTTTGTCGGCCTGACCGTCTACGCCTATCTCGGCGACCTGAGCCCGGTGCAGAACGAGGTGAAAAAGCCCGTGGTGCTGAATGCGGACGAGTAGGGCAGGCCTTCTGGCGCTGATCCTTGCGGGGCCTGCGGCAGGTCAGGAGGCGTCAGAGCCCCTGTCGGCCATCGACTGGCTGTCGCAATCGGTGACGACCCCGGCGGCCGCGCCCGGGACCGCGCCCGTCGTGGTCGATGAGCCGCCTGTTGCCAAGGCCGGAAGCGCGCTTCCCGCGACGGTGACGACCTCGTCCCTGGACGGCCCTTCGCCGGATTCCGTGGGCCTGATCCCGCCGGCGGTGTCGGGCCTGCCACGCGACCTGTGGGGCGCGGGCCTGACGCGCGAAATCGCGGAACGGCTGGTCGCCCATCCCGACGAGGACCTGCCGGCGCTGCGCCAGCTGTTCCTGACGATCCTTCTGGCCGAGCTGGCCGCGCCGGTCGATGCCGATGGCAAGGGCGAGCTGCTGCAGGTCCGGATCGACAAGCTTCTGGCGCTGGGGGCGCTGGAGCAGGCGGCGGCGCTGATCGACGCAGCGGGGGCGACGACGCCAGAACTGTTCCGCCGCGCCTTTGACGTGGCACTTCTGACCGGGGCCGAGGACCGCGCCTGCCAGTGGATGGCGAACGAGCCGCACCTTGCACCGACAGTGCCTGCGCGGATCTTTTGCCTTGCGCGGTCGGGCGACTGGGACACGGCGGCGCTGACGATCCGCACCTCGACCGCGCTTGGCCAGATCAGCACCGACCAGGAGGCGCTGTTGTCGCGCTTTCTGGACCCGGACCTTTATGAAGGCGAGCCTGTCCCCCCTGCCCCGGACCCGGTCACGCCGCTGGACTGGATGATCTTTTCGGCCATTGGCGAGCCCCTGCCGACCGAAGGCCTGCCCATCGCCTTTTCCTATGCCGAACTTGGGCCCCGGTCGGGCTGGAAGGCGCGGATCGAGGCGGCCGAGCGGCTGACCCGGGCCGGGACGATCCCGCCGAATGTGATCCTGGGATTATACACCGAACACGATCCGGCGGCTTCGGGCGGGGTCTGGGACCGGGTGGCGGCGTTCCAGGCCTTTGATGCGGCGATCACCGCGCGCGATCCGGGCCGCGTGGCCGCGACCCTGCCTGCGGTCTGGAACCGGATGCAGGAGGTCGAACTGGAGGTGCCCTTCGCCACGCTTTACGGCAAGGCGCTGGCCGAGATGCCCCTTGACGGCGAAGCGGCGGCGATTGCCTTCCGCATCGGGCTTCTGTCTCCGCTGTCCGCGACGGTGGCGGGACGGGCCACGACCACGACGGCCGAGGATTCGTTCCTGAAGGCCATCGCGCTTGGCAAGGCCGCCGAGGCGCTGCCGCCGGACAGTCTGGCCCGGGCGATTTCGGCCGCGTTCCGGGTGCCTGCAATCTCGACCGAAAGCCAGGCGCTTCTGGACGGCAACCGCAGGGGTGAGGCGATCATCGCCGCCATCGACCATATCGGACGCGGGGTGCAGGGCGATCTGCGCGGGGTCAGCGAGGGCTTGTCGATCCTGCGGATGACCGGACTGGAAAGCATGGCCCGACGCACCGCGCTGGAATTGATGATCCTGGAACGGCGGGGCTGAGGGATGCCTGATCCCGACGCGGCCCGGTGGATCGCAACTTTCCTGGACGCGCGCGCGGCAGAGCTTGGCGCGGCGCGGAACACCCAGCTGGCCTATGGCCGCGATCTGGTCGATTTCGCCGGTTGGCTGGCGGGGCGCGGCGCGACACTGCAGACGGCAGGGCGCGAGGCGGTGGAGGACTACCTGGTTCATTGCGACGCCCAGGGCCTGTCCAAGGCGACCCGCGCACGGCGGTTGTCGTCGATCCGGCAGCTTTTCCGTTTTGCCTTCGAGGAGGGCTGGCGGACCGACAACCCCGCCCTGCGCCTAAGCGGTCCGGGCCGGGCGCAGAGCCTGCCGAAAACGCTGACCGAGGCCGAAGTGACCCGGCTGATGGATGCCGCGCGGACGCGGGGGCGCTCTGCCGGCGACCGGCTGCGGGACACGGCACTGTTCGAACTGCTTTATGCCACGGGCCTGCGGGTCAGCGAGTTGGTGGGCCTGCCGGTCGCCGCCGTCCGGGGCGATCCGCGGATGATCCTGGTCAAGGGCAAGGGCGACAAGGAGCGGATGGTGCCCCTGTCCACCCCCGCCCGCCTCGCTGTCACGGACTGGCTGGCCCATCGGGATGCCGAGGAAGAGGCCGCGCGGCTGGCGGGGCATCCGGTGTCGCGCTTTCTGTTTCCCGGCGACGGGCGCGCGGGCCATCTGACGCGGCAGTATTTCCATAGCCTCGTCAAGGATGTGGCCGTGCTGGCGGGTCTGTCCCCGGCGCGCGTCACGCCGCATGTCCTGCGCCATGCCTTTGCCACGCATCTTCTGGCCCATGGTGCCGATCTGCGGGTGATCCAGACCCTGCTTGGCCATGCCGACCTCGCCACGACCGAGATCTACACCCATGTTCTTGACGACAACCTGACGGACCTTGTCCTGACCAAGCACCCCCTGGCCCGGAAGGGCTGACCTGACCGATGGAACCCGATGCCTGACACCGCCCTGGACACTGCATTCTGGCTGACCTGCGCTGCGATCGTGGCGCTTCTGGTGATGTCGGCCTTCTTCTCGGGATCGGAGACCGCGCTGACGACAGCGTCCCGGGGCAAGCTGAAGGCGCAGGCCGACAAGGGATCGCGCGGGGCGCGGGCGGCGATGGTCGTGACCGAGGACCGCGAGCGGATGATCGGCGCGCTCCTCCTGGGCAACAACATCGTCAACATCCTGTCGGCCTCGCTGGCCACTGCGCTGTTGACGCGGATGTTTGGCGACAGCGGGGTGGCGCTTGCGACCTTCGGGATGACGGCGCTGGTCCTGATCTTCGGCGAGGTGATGCCGAAGACCGTGGCGATCACCTTTCCCGAACCGGTCGCGACCCGGGTCGCGCCGCCGATCCGGATCCTGATCCTGGTCTTTTCGCCCATCGTGACGCTTGTCCGGGCCGTGGTGCGCGGCATCCTGCGGCTGTTCGGGCTGAAGGCCGACGAAGGCAGCGCGATGCTGGCCCTGCGCGAGGAGATCGCGGGAGCCATCGCGCTTGGCCATTCCGAGGGCGCGGTGGAGAAGGAGGACCGGGACCGTCTCTTGGGCGCGCTTGACCTGTCGCACCGCACGGTGGACGAGATCATGCGCCACCGCCGCCAGATCGAGATGATCGACGCCGACCTGCCCCCGGGCGAGATCATCACCCGGGTGCTGGCCTCGCCCCACACCCGTCTGCCGATCTATCGCGACAGCGATGACAACATTCTGGGCGTGGTCCATGCCAAGGACCTTCTGCGCGAGGTCGACCGGCTGGTCCGGGGCGAGGACGGGTCCGTCCAGGGAATCGAGGCGCTGGATATCGTCAAGGTCGCAATGAAACCCTATTTCATTCCCGACACGACAAGCCTCGACGAACAGATGCGCGAGTTTCTGGCACGGCGGACGCACTTTGCCCTTGTCGTGGACGAATACGGCGCGCTGCAGGGTCTGATCACGCTGGAAGACATCCTGGAGGAAATCGTCGGCGACATCACCGACGAATTCGACGTGGTGGGCAAGGATTCGGGGCTGACCGAGACCGGGGACGGCGCCTGGATCATTGATGGCGCGATGACCATCCGCGACCTGAACCGGGCGACGGACTGGCGGCTGCCGGATGACGAGGCCAACACCATTGCCGGACTGGTCATCCACGAAGCGCAGATGATCCCGAACGAGGGCCAGGTGTTCAGCTTTCACGGCTTTCGGTTCACCGTGATCGCCAAACGCGAAAACCGGATCACGAAGGTGAAGCTGCGGCCGCTTTGACGCGGGGGCTCAGGCCCGCGATCCAGGCGTCCAGCACGGCGGCAAGGGCGGCCCAGTCGGTGTATTCCTTGTCCGTGCCTGGTTCGACAGTCTCGCCCTTCTGGTCGGCGATCCGCCGCATCGCCCAGGCGCGGAAGAAATCGTATTCGGTAAAGCGGAAGGCCCCGGCGACATGTTCGACCCGACCCGGGGTCCAGCCGGTCTCGGTCTCGAACGCCGCCAGGCATTTGCGCAGACCGGCCCAGTCGTCCGGGTCCTGTCCGGCGGCCGAGAGCGACACGGCGAGGAAGAGGGTCGGCATCAGCGCCAGGTCGGCCTTTGCCGAGGCCACATACCGGGCGAGGGCCTTCTGGTAGCCCCCGGCATGCAGCGACCCGGCCAGGATCGCGCCGTCGAAACGGGACAGGTCCAGCCCCTCGGCATCCTCGACGTTCAAAAGCTCGACAGAATGGCCATTGGACAACCGGTCCGCGGCAAAGCGGGCGATCTTGCGGGTCTGGCCGTCGGTCGTGGCATAGGCGATGAGCAGGTACATGAGCGCCTCCGTTCAGGATGGCGCGATTCTAGTGTTCCCGGCGGCGGGCCGCGCTGATCCGTGTCAAATCAGGCGGACCGCGCCATGGCAGCAGGACGTGTGCCTGCGGACCAGGCGGCGGCGGCCTGACCGAAGGCCTGGAACAGCGGCCGCGACACCGGGTCGTTGCCTGCGTTCCATTCCGGGTGCCACTGGACCGACAGTGTGAAGCCCGGCGCGTCCTTGACGTAGATCGCTTCGGGCGTGCCGTCGGGGGCATGGCCTTCGACCACGATGCGGCAGCCCGCCCGGGCGATGCCCTGGCCGTGCAGCGTGTTGGTCATCACCTCGCGCGCGCCCATCAGGCGGTGGAAGACGCCGCCTTCGGTGAAGGTCACGGTGTGGCGCAGGGCAAAGCATTCCTCCAGCGTGCCGTCGGGTGGCATGCGGTGGTTCATCCGGCCCGGCAGGTCGCGGATTTCAGGGTGAAGCGTCCCGCCCAGGGCCACGTTGACCTCTTGAAACCCGCGGCAGATGCCAAGGAACGGCTGGCCCCTTTCGACGCAGGCCCGGATCAGGGGCAGCGTGATCGCGTCGCGGCCCCGGTCGAAGGCACCATGGGCGGGGGTTTCCTCTTCGCCGTATTCGCTGGGGTGGACGTTCGGGCGGCCACCGGTCAGAAGGAAGCCGTCGCAGAGGTCGAGGAGTTCTTCGACACGGACATAGCGCGGATCGGACGGGATGATCAGCGGCACGCAGCCCGCGACCTCGGCCACGGCGGCCGTGTTCATCGTCCCGGCGGAATGCGCCGGATAGCTGCCGTTCAGTACATAGCTGTTGCCGATGATCCCGACGACGGGCCGCTGCCCCTTGCGCTTCACCCTTGCCACCACGTCCTAGCTTCCCACCGGGTAAGGATACCCCCATGCAGGATCAGCGGAAAGGGGGTGGCCTTGCACAGATCGCCTGAGGTCGTGCACAGGAGCAAGACAATCGCGCTTCACGGGTTTATGAGTTTCCTTCCCATGCGGGAAGGTCGGAAAAGAGGCGAAACTGGAATGGAAGGAGGCCCACCATGCTGAAGCCTGCGACCTTTGCCCTGGCACTTGCTGGCGCTGCCCTTGGCGTTGCGGCCGTGGCGCAGGACAAGACCACCGGCCATCAAGGCCACGCGATGATGGGCGACATGGGCCCGGCCTCGATGGCATTCATGGATGCCAACACCCGGATGCACGAAATGATGGCAATCGAATACACCGGCAATGCCGATGTCGACTTCATCAAGGGCATGATCCCGCACCACCAGGGCGCGGTCGAAATGGCGCAGATCGTGCTGGAGCATGGCAAAGACCCGGAAGTGAAGAAGCTGGCCGAAGGCATCATCGCGGCGCAGGAAGCCGAGATCAAATGGATGACCGACTGGCTGGCCAAGAACGGGGGTTGAGCCGCTTGGCTTTCGCGGCCTGATATGGTCCCCTTCGGTAAAACGGAGGGGACCATGCATATCCTGATCCTCGGCGCGGCGGGGATGCTGGGCCGGAAGCTGACCACGGCACTCACCGGCGGTGCGCTGGCCTATGACCGGCTGACGCTGGCCGATGTGGTGGCCCCGCCCGCGGTTCCCGGTGCCCTGTCGCTGGCGGTGAACTATGCCGACCCTGGCGCGGCGGATGTCCTTGTGCAGGACCGGCCGGACCTGATCTTCCACCTCGCCGCCGTGGTTTCAGGCGAGGCCGAGGTGGACCTTGCCAAGGGCTATGCCGTCAACCTGGATGCCTCGCGCGCGCTGTTCGACGCCATCGCGGCGCGGCAGGCCTATTGCCCGCGGGTGGTCTTCGCCTCGTCGCTCGCCGTCTTTGGTGCGCCGTTCCCCAGGGTGATCCCTGACGATTTCCACCTGACCCCGCGCACGAGCTATGGCACGCAGAAGGCGATGACGGAGCTTCTGCTGTCGGACTATTCGCGCCGGGGATTGCTGGACGGGGTCGCGCTGCGCCTGCCGACGATCTGCATCCGCCCCGGCGCCCCGAACAAGGCGGCCTCGGGGTTCTATTCGTCCATCCTGCGCGAGCCGTTGAACGGGCTGCCCGCGACGCTCCCCGTCCGCGACAGCCTGCGGCACTGGTTCGCAAGCCCCCGCGCCGCCACGGGGTTCTTCCTGCGGGCCGCGACCTTGGACACCGCTGCGCTGCAGGCCAGCCGCGCCCTGTCGATGCCGGGCCTGTCGGCCAGCATCGCCGAGATGATCGAGGCCCTGCGCCGCGTGGCGGGGCAAGGGGCGGTCGACCTGATCCGGCACGAACCCGACCCGGTGATCCAGGCCATCGTCGAGCCCTGGGCCGAGGCCTGCGAAGCCACCACCGCGCGCGCCCTGGGCTTCACCGCCGAGACCAGCTTTGACGAGATCATCCGGGTCTATCTGGAGGATGAGCTGCCGACCCGAAGCATTTGATTAACATTGTCTTTCCCTTCCGCAAGGCTCTAGACCAGCAATCCTGACGGGATATGGTCTATTGATGAACAAGAAGAAT
>OFDC01000262.1_pt1 | contig 46923 bp, 45 predicted proteins | sample 1520941 | NCBI WGS metagenome assembly OFDC01 (sample SAMEA94258168, study PRJEB24077) | hot springs metagenome | biome: Aquatic biome; feature: Water | place: India | collected 2012-12-06 | depth 5 m | reverse complement strand
CCGCAGCAGGACTATCCCGCCGCTACCGTGGTCGAATATTGCTCCGCCGTTCTCAGATCGTGTCGGATTGGTTGAGAGTGGAGTACTGCTGGTGCTCGGTCGACATGCGGACGTACTGCGCCGCGCGGAATGTCCCCTGCATGTCATTCATTGCCAGCAACTCGCCTCCTGATCTGTTCGGGTCAGACGGTGTTTGCTCGGGTCGGCAACGCTAGCAACTCAATTCAAGATATTCTCCATTCCTTTCAATGCTATGTCTGGGATTGAGTTTGATATCACTTGATGTGCACCTGATCTGAGTTGACTTTGGGGAACCACCCAAGCACATCGTTCATTCATGAACGAGATTGCTCTTGCCGCTGCAAAACCCCTCGTAAGTGTTACGCAGCCGTGGTTTGTGGTTCAGCTCAAGCCGAACGCCGAAGCCATCGCGAAGCGTAATCTCCTGCGGCAAGGCATAAATATCTTCGCGCCCTTTGAAGAAGTGACCGCCCGCAAGGCACGCAAGCTGGTTCAGGCCTGCAAGGCGTTGTTCCCGGGATATCTCTTTGTCAGCTTTGACCAAGATGCCGTTCGATGGCGAACGGTGAACAGCACGCTGGGGGTCAGCCGGTTGGTGAGCTTTGCCGATGACCGACCTGCGCAAGTGCCGCTCGGGTTGATTTCAAGCCTGATGCGTCGCTGTGATCCATCGGGCAAACTGCTCCCGCCGCGGTTTCTGCATGGCGGCGACGTCGTGCGCGTGACCAATGGTCCGTTTGCCGACTTCATTGGAACCGTGGAGCAGTTGGCACCCGATCAGCGGATCTGGGTTCTTCTCGACATTCTCGGCAAAAATACGCGCGTGGCCATCAGATCTGCTGATTTACGTCTCGCCGGCTGATAGGGCGGCGACATGGCTGGCCAACAACGCACTCGAATCCTATTCATGCGCTTCGGGTTTTTCGGGGCGGTGCTGTTTGCGGTGATCATGGCGAGTTTGCTTCAGCCACCGCAGATCCCAGGCCAGCCTTCCGACAAGGTGCAACATATCTTCGCCTTTGCGGTGCTGACACTTCTGGCCCGGTTGGCTTATCCAGCGACAAAACGCTGGAGGCTCCTTGTTAGCCTTGCATTCCTAGGCGCGCTGATTGAGGCGCTCCAGGCAATCCCTATGCTGCACCGCGATGCCAGCCTGCTCGACTGGCTGGCCGACTGCGGCGCAGTCGCTATAATTATGGGACTTATGACTTTTGTGGGTAAAGTTGTCGCGCCTGTCGGCAACGCACCTGCAGAGCAGTCATAAACAAATTAGGAGAAATCCAGGCATGCGCATTCTTCTGACCGGTGGAGCTGGTTACATCGGCAGCCACACTGCCGTGGCGCTGGCCGCTGCCGGCCACGAGATCGTCTGCTTTGACAATCTTTCCAACAGCCGGGCCGAAGTAATGGACCGGCTGGAAACCATTACTGGACAGTCCCTTCCGCTTATCGTTGGCGACATTCGTGACAGGACTTCGCTGGAACAGGCAATGCGGAGCCACGCCATTGAGGCAGTGATCCATTTTGCGGGCTTGAAGGCCGTGGGTGAAGCTGTCGCAAAGCCGCTCATCTACTATGACAATAACGTTCGGGGCACACTCAGCCTGATTGAGGCAATGATCGCCTGTAGTGTTAGGACGCTGGTGTTCTCCTCCAGCGCCACCGTCTACGGCGAACCGCAGTACCTACCGCTCGATGAAATTCACCCGACCTCGGCGACCAATCCCTATGGCCGGACAAAGCTAATGATCGAGGAAATGCTGACCGACATCGCGGCAGCCGATCCTGACTGGCGCATTGCGGTGCTGCGCTACTTCAATCCGGTGGGAGCCCATGAGAGCGGGCTAATCGGTGAAGACCCGAACGGAATTCCCAACAACCTGATGCCGTTTATTAGCCGGGTCGCGTCGGGGCGCTTGGAGAGGCTGTCGGTTTTCGGTGACGATTACGACACGCCTGATGGTACGGGCGTGCGCGACTACATCCATGTCACCGACCTGGCTGCAGGTCATCTCGCGGCTCTGGGAGCCATCTCCAGCCACAACGAGCCCATCTCGACCTGGAACCTGGGAACAGGCAGAGGCTATTCTGTCTTAGAAATGGTCCGCGCTTTCGAACGCGTTAATGGAGTCTCCGTGCCCTACCAAATTGCAGATCGTCGGCCCGGCGATGTCGCCTCCTGCTATGCCAGCCCTGACAAGGCGAAAGCGGAGCTGGTTTGGGAGGCGGCCCTTGGCCTGGAAGACATGTGCTCTTCAATGTGGCGTTTCGAACGGATGCTGGCGACAAGCAATTCGCCGCAAGCCACAGCGACATAAGGAACGAGAAGCAGCAAGGCATCCTTGCCAGCCCCAATTGCGGTTGTCACTTGACAACCGGACCTTTGCAGGACTATCTAATGGCCAGACGAAAGCATCCATCCAAAGAGATCGAAAATGCCCTTCGAGAACTCGAGGCTTTGGGTTGGATGGTAGAGGAGGCCAAAGGCCGTAGCGCCCATTCGTGGGGTTTTGTGCTTTGTCCGAGGAATATGCAAAGCGATTGCAGATCTGGCGTTTTCTGCCGAATGTCGATCTGGAGTACGCCGACCAATCCTCAAAACCACGCCCGTGAATTGCTCCGCAAGGCCGTGGGCTGTGTGTTCAAGGGAAATGACGATGACTGATGATATGGAATTCGAATTCGACATCGTTGTCTCACTGCCGAAGGGCGCGCCTGACGAAGCCATCATCCTGGATAACCTGTTTGATGCGGGATGCGATGATGCAGTGGTTGGTTTAGGCAATGCTGGACTCGTGGGCCTTGGTTTCACGCGTTCCGGGGCTGACGCTGAATCTGTCATCTTGGAGACTGTAAAACAGGTTTTGTCTGCTTTCCCTGAGGGTGCGAAACTGCGTGAAGTGAAGCCTGATCTCGTGAGCCTTGCCGATGTTGCTGCTCGGCTTCAGGTTTCACGCCAAGCGCTTCAGAAACGGGATATGCCACCACCGTCGCTAGGTGGCTTGTTCCGCGCATCTGAAATGCTGCCCGCTCTGGAAGCGCAGCCTGGAAAGGTAAGGGATGCTCTCCAGAACGCGCGTGGTTGGTTTGCATCTGCACCCGCCGCACAGAAGATCAACGCGCGTGTGAGCTTGGAGCAGGTATAAATCCTCATGGCTCACAGGTTCGGCTTGCCACGACCTTGTGCCAGTGTGGCCCTGACATTCGCTACTGGAATGAACACCCGGCGGGGATTCTCTGGATCACCCAGCGGCAAGAATCCGAGATCAGCGTAGAATTTCCATCGCCGATCGAAGTGGTCGCCATCTAGCACATCCAGCACGATGGCGGCTGCACCCATCTGGTCGGCGATGCCAGCGCATCGCTTCATCGCATCAATGACGAGGGCGGTGCCAAGGCTTTTGCCCTGCATGTCCTCGCGGACGGCTACCGCTCGAATGTAAATGACCGGGACATCTGGAACCCGCGCTCGCTGCCATTTCTTCGGGCCAAATTCCGCTCTCACGGCCATGGCACCAAGCGTATAGAACCCGAGTACCGCGCTATCTTCGTCCGCCGTTGCGATCCACGCGGTGACCATGCCGTCCTTGACCTGGTCAGACAGGGATGATTTCAGGAAATTGTCGATCGGCGCAAAGCCGCATGAAAAAGCGCTGCGATCATGCAGCGCCTTGTCGAATTTGGCGATTCTCAGGGCTGGGAGTTCAGCCCCGGTTTCAGCCGGCATCCTTTAGAAGGTCCTTCGTTGCCTTGGCTGCTCGGGCGAGGCCGGGCACCTTCTTGCCTGGTGCATCGACAGCGGCTTTGAAGGCTTCGAATGCCTCAATCGGCAAAATCGATAGAGACATGCGCTGCTCAACCTCTTGCGCACGGAGAAGAGCGGCCTGACGAATGAAGTCCGCCTCCTGCAGGCCAGTGGCGGCAGCTGCGGCCCTGATCCGCTCCTCGTCGGCACGGTGCATGCGCACCTCTTTGCGGGCCTCCATTTTGCCCGGGGTCGGGGTAACGGTTTCCAAGGCAAACATGGTCAATCTCCTTACAGCCCTTGTACGGTATAACGCCGGACATTTCAAGAAGGCTGATTTTCTCCAGTGTTGAGGACCTGTACGAATCCAACTTTTGCCAACCGCTCTGAGCGGGATTCGAACTCAGCTAGATTATATAATAATCAATGGGTTAGTTTGCAGAGAAGGTTAGATCCCAGTCTCCTTCCCACCGCCACTTAATGCATTTCAGCAGACTTTCACGAACCGGGATGAACGCCAGAAGTACCCGGGTTTCTTGGTGACACAGCATTCCGAGTGCGCTGATGTATCTTCATCAGCACGTTCCAGCGCAAGAGAGACGAGCCGGGTGTCGGCAATGCGCTCGACATCACATCCACCTCGCCGCTTGAACTGTCGGTTTTTGACTCTGGCCATGACCGCACGAGATTTGTCCACGCTGCCGTGAAGGTGTCATCTGCTGGTGATGATCCGCAACGCATCTTCCAGCGAATGGAGAAACAACTGCACGTGCTCATCCTGGCAAACAAGCGGAGGGCGCACCTTGAGCACATCTTCGTCAGCCCCGGTGGTGCTGATGAGAACGCCGTTGTCACGCATGGCGTTTACGACGTCGAGCGCCATGGCGCGACGTTCGACGGGAGGGCTTGCATCCATGCCGATGTCTATGCCGAAGAACAGCCCCGCGTTGCGAATGCCAAGAATGCCGCCTGTCCGGCTGGCAATCTGCTCGAGACCCTTTCGCAGGGTTTCACTGACCGTGAGGACGTTATCGAGGATGCGATCGCGCTGAAGAATTGTCAGGACTGCATCAGCCGTAGCAATGCCCACGGTGTTGCCAGCGAACGTATTCGAATAGCGCGCCGTGACACCGAACGTCTCGACCGGTCCGCGACGCCCGACAACCGCACCAATCGGGAAGCCGTTGCCCATCGGCTTGCCCAGGGTCACCAGGTCGGGGACAATGTCGTGGCGAGCGAACCCCCAGAAGTGGGCACCTGTTCGACCAAACCCGGGCTGAACCTCGTCAGCGATTACGAGGCCCCCTGCCTCCCGAACCGCCGCGACGGCGCCGTTGAGGAAACCCGGAGGGTCGATCCAGACCCCGTCGCTTGAAAAGATGCTGTCGAACATGAAGGCGGCGATGCCGATGCCGCGACGGCGCAGATCGTGAATCGCAGCGCGTACTTCAGCTTCGAAGAAATCATTCGCCTGCTCGTCGGGAATTCCACTCGGCCCAGGCAGGTTGACGATCCGCACCGAGGGGCTCAGGTTTACTGCATCACCAAGGTTCGGTGATACTGCTGCAACGGCGGCGCTGGTGCCGTGATAGGCATAGGCAGAAACGATGACGCCCTCATTGCCGGTGGCGAGGCGCGCAATCCGCAGCGCCAGATCGTTGGATTCACTGCCAGTGCAAGTGAATATCACGCGATCAAGCTCTGCCGGGAACGTATCGACGAGTCGCTCCGCATATTCCACGACACGCGGTTCGAGATAGCGGGTGTTTGCACTGAGGCGCGCAGCTTGCGCCGCCATCGCAGCGTTAACTTCGGCATTGCAGTGGCCCAAAGAGGGCACGTTGTTGTAGAAATCGAGATAGGGCTTGCCGTCAGGATCGTAGAGCCACATCCCCTCCCCGCGAACAAAGTGTACAGGTTTGCGGTACTGGAGCCGGTAAGATGCGCCCAGTACAGCGTCGCGCCGCGCGATAAGTGCTGCCTCCCGTTCGGGAAGTGAAACCTCGCCGGGGCGATAGCGGTTGGGCATCAGGTCGGTCGACATGGCGTGATTTCCGTTCGAAGATGCGAGTTGAGGTGAGGCTCGCTTCAGGCGGCCTGGTTCATCGCACTGCGCACTGCCCTCTCTCCGGCATCAGCCTCGAGCGCCGACAGGATCGCAAGGCCGGTCTGCGCGCGCAGTACGTTTTTCCTGATGTAACTGGCCTCATCCGGAAAGAGATCGGCCCGCCAATAATTGATCAGGATGAGCGCGCTCTGCCGCGCCCGCATCAACCCTACGAGCAGGCGCGCTTCAAGGGAGGTCAATGGTTGCACAGCGTGAAAGCCGGCAATCATCGCTGCCGCTCCACCCAATGGCTTGCCGGGATCGGTGACGAAGTGGCCGGCAGCGATCGCCAGATCCTGAATGCGCGGATTCAAGCTCCCGTCACCGAAGTCGATGAACGCAATCTCGCCGTCTGTCAGGAACATGTTGTGCGGGCTGGGATCGTTGTGCGTGATCTGCCAATCCAGTTCACCGATGCGTGGTTCGACATGGGTCAGATAGTCTGACAGAGCCGCCTTTACCTGGTCCGCCATGGAACCGGCAGGAAGGTAAGGCAGCAGCTCTTCCAGCCAGGGCCAAGTCCCGATCTGCCAGAGCACAGGTCGATCAGGCGCAGGCGCCTCCACACCGCGCAACGATTGCCCCAGCCGAGCTAGCGTAGCACCGACCTGCGCCAGCAACTGTTCCGTCGATTCAAGCGCGTGCAGCGGCGTGCCCCCGATCCGGGTTTGCAAGTAACCGCAGACCGCTCCATCGGCAAACAGGCCCTTGCCGTCGATGGTGTCGAGAACGCGCGGAACCTGCACGTCCGAAACGTCCTCGAGCTGGCGCAGCACAGTACTCTGGAAACGGAAGCTGTTCCGTGCCTCGGGTCGATCCGAAAGCTTGAGGATCAACTGCTGGCCAGTCGCCACTTCGATAGCAAGGGTGCGCTCGAACTCCGAGGCAAGCAGAATGGCCGAACCCTTCAGCCCGTAGTGGCGCTCCAGCAACTTGGGCGGGAGTTCGGCCGCAGGCTCGTAGGGCGACAGGGCAAGCAGCGCTGCCGCGGCGCGATACTCGGCCTCGCTCTTTGCCCTGTTGCGTGTTTCAACCGGAGGAGTGATCCCAGCCATTTGCCCGGTGCCTTTCAGAACCCGAAGACCGCAGGCAGCCTGGAAACGTCGGAAATCTCGGTGTACTCGTAGAAAGGGTTGGCTGGCTCGTGGCCGCGATTGACCCAAACCTTGCTCTTGATGCCGATATCGTAGGCCGACATCAGGTCGTGGCGGAACGAGGAAGACACGTGCGTGATTTCCTCCGGTCCGCAACCAAGCACGTCGAACATGTGTTCGAATGCGCGCAGGTGGGGCTTGTAGGCCCCGGCTTCCTCGGCAGTGATAACCGCATGAAACGGCGCACCAAGACGCGCGACATTTGACGAAATCTGCGACACCATCGAGTTTGTGAGAATGACCAGCGGGATGTGCTGCGCCAACCGTGCGAGGCCCTCGGGAACATCCGGGTGCGGTCCCCAGGTCGGAATCCGGCTGTAGATCAGTTCCGCATCTTCGGGCTTGAACGGCACACCGTTGCGACGACAGGCGCGTGCAAGGGCATTGTGGACGACGTCGGCATAGGGCTTCCAGTCCTGCGAGACTTCGTCGATGCGATAAGCCTGGAAGTTGCGAATGAATTCGACCATGCAGGGCTCGTCGAGCATATCGCCGTAAAGCTCCCGCGCGACGTCGGCCATCTGGAAATTGATGAGAGTGCCGTGACAATCGAAAGTCACGTACTTCGGGCGAAACAGGGCCATTTGCAAACCTCCGCGATTTCTCTGCGCAACGTCTACGGGCCGGAAAGCGGAAGGATGTGCCGAACTTCAGAATTCGGCTGGCAAGATGAATCAGCAGAATCTTGAAATTCGCCAGATAAGACCGTGCGCCAGGCGGCGTGGACAAGGTTCAGTCACTCTTCTTCGCCCGGTGCGGGATCGAACAGTTCCCTGAGAGGCAGGATATCGCGCTCTATGGGCGATCCGAGCACTATGTAGCTCGATATCCGGCCAACTCCGGAATTACCCGCAGACAGCCGCTCAAGGACCTGGCTATAACGCGCGATGCTACGTGCGACGACACGCAACAGATAGTCATGCCCCCCGGTCACGTGATGGCATTCCATCACTTCGGGAATCTCGCGAGCGCGATCCAGGAACCTCTCGAAGTTGGCCCTGCGGTGGTTGGTCAGCGTCACTTCCGTGAATACGACAACATGTTCGCCAAGCTTGGCGAGCGCCAGCCGGGCACCATAAGAGCGAATCAGTCCAATGCTCTCCAACCGCTTTACGCGTTGCAGACAGGGACTGGCCGTCAGGCCGACGACGTCAGCGAGCGCGAGGTTTGTGGCCCGGCCATTATGCTGCAGATGCGTGAGGATCCTGAAGTCGATCGCATCGAGCATATCCATTTTGTCCCATCCCTCCGTTTCGGCAGTTTGGATCAGCGCTTGGGCTTGTTCACACTACCGAGTTGCATCGGAATTTTCGCGCGTTGCGATCTGCTCATCGCCTGGGATCTGCTGACTGAGCAGCTGTTTGAAGCACAAGCTTGGACGAATTGCAGATGAATGTTCTCGTCAGGTGGTCGAAGTGGTCGACCGTTTCCGGCCTTCGCGTGCTCAGCGTGCCCTGAGGACCTTTTCCACCTCGTCGCAAATCTGCTGAACGGAGAATGGCTTGGCGAGAAAATGCATGTTCGGGATATCGATTTCGCGGCGAAGCTGCTCCTCGGCATAGCCCGACATGAAGAGGAACGGCAGGTCTGGACGCAGGGCGCGAATCTCACGGGCCATGGCCGGGCCGTCCATCGTCGGCATGACCACGTCGGACACGACAAGATCGAACTGGCCCCGGCCGATCGCCTCAAGCCCTTCCTCGCCATCGGCCGCCGTGGTCACCTCATAGCCCTGGCGGACGAGCGCGCGTTCGGCAACGGCACGAACGGTGTCTTCATCTTCGACCAGCAGGATCCGGCCACCGCCTGACCATTCCCGCTTCGGTTCGGGGCTTGCCAGCTGGCGCGCGGGCGCTTCGCTGGCATCGGGTACATGGACCGGAAGATAGATGCTGAAGCGGGTGAACTTGCCCACCTCGCTTTCGGCAAAGATGAAACCGCCGGACTGCTTCACGATGCCATAGACGGTGGAAAGGCCAAGGCCGGTGCCCTTGCCTTTCTCCTTGGTGGTGAAGAACGGCTCAAAGATCTTGCCGATCTGCGACGGCTTGATGCCGTGACCATTATCTTCGACGACCAGCGCGGTGTAATCCCCCAGCGGCAGGATCTCGCTCTTCATGGCGCGGACGTCAGCCGCCGTCACCCGCCGGGTCATCAGCTTGACCACGCCGCCACCCTTGGCGCCCGTGGCGGCAAGCTTGTCGTTGATGGCATCACGCGCGTTGACGGCGAGGTTCAGCAGCACCTGTTCAAGCTGTGTGGGGTCGGCACGAACAAAGCCGAGGTCGCGATCGTGCACGACTTCGAGCGTGATCTTCTCGCCGATCAACCGTTTGAGGAGAGCGGAAACCTCGGCCACGACGTCGGGCAGTTGCAGCACCTGCGGCCGCAAAGTCTGCTGGCGCGAGAACGCAAGAAGCTGGCGCGTGAGCGATGCTGCGCGGTTCGAGTTGGCCTTGATCTGCTGGATATCGTCGTAATCGCTGTCGCCAGGCGTGTGGCGCATCAGCATCAGATCGCAGTAGCCGATGATCGCAGTCAGCACGTTGTTGAAATCGTGCGCCACGCCCCCGGCAAGCTGGCCGACGGCCTGCATTTTCGTCGCCTGGGCAATCTCCCGCTTGAGCCGGGTCTCTTCCGAGGAATCCTTGAGGCTGAGCAGGACGGCCCCTTCCCCAAGCCCGCGCACGCCGGCAAGGCTGAGCGAGACCGGCTCATCCGGTGCGGCGCGCAACCGCACGGCAACGTCGCCCGCGGTCGCCTGCCCTTGCGCATAACGGCGCACGGCATCGACCAGCGCGCCCTTGTCTTCCCTGATGACAAGGTCGGACGGGTAAGGCGGCGGGATCGTGTCGTCGTGTCCGGCAGCGCGCAGGAATGCGGCGTTGGCAAAGAGGAAGCGCCCGTCACGGTCGGTCATCGCCAGGCCGAGCGGCAGGCGCGCAAGCAGCGCTTCGATCTGCGGCAGGCCCGCCGTGACATCGCCGATGCCCTGCCCGAAGCCGCCATTGTCAATCAGCAGGAACAGCGAAGTCGTGCGCGATGGATCGGTATTGGCGACGCCATCGGGATCCGCCACCGGCACGTGGACCAACTTGACCGGCGTGCCCTTGCCGCCCTCGCGGGCGTAGTAGATCCGGTCGCTTTCGTCGCTGGCGAGGAACGAGACGAAATCGGCACCCGCCATCTGGGCACTGACCGAGCCGGTCGCGCGCTGGGCAAAGGCCGCGTTTGCGGCAAGGATCACGCCCTCGGGCGAGACCACCGCCGCCTGCAACCCTTCGCGGGCGAGCGCGCGGCCAACCTTGCCGGCGATGTGCGCCGCCATGTCTGCCACGAGATCCGGGGTCACAACCGGGGCGAAGCGCCAGACGAGGTAGTCCTCGCCGCGCCCCACGCGCACAACTTCCGCCGTCCAGGTGCCTTGGCTCGAAGCAACGCCATCGGCCTTTGCCGAGCCATCTCGCCACGCAGCGCGCGTCGCCGCTTCGAGCAGCTCGACCGAGCCGCGCTCTACCGGAAGACGTGGCGGTGCCGCGGAAATTCCGAACCAGGCGCCCATCAGGCCATTCGCACAGACCAGCCGCCCGGCCCTGTCAGTAATGGCAATGCCCACGTCGTCGCGCGCAATCGCGGCATTGGTGACCGTCCAGTCCGGCACGGCGAAATCCTGCGGTGCAGCGTCCTGGGTCGGGCGAATGGCAACGCGCAAGGCTGCGCCGATGACTGTGACTCCTCCGACAAACCCGGCGGCGAGCAGGGGCTGCCCGGAGATACCCCAGAGCGCTCCGGCGCTTGCCGCCACTGCACCTGCAAGCGTAAGCCAATCGCGCAAGGGCACGGTCGGCGTGACCACAGCCGCCCCTTCGCTGGCCACGTTTGCCATCAGTCGGGAAAGTCCCGCGCGGCCGCCCGCATGTTGCGCACCTTGCGCTTGTGCGCGGTCCACCAGCGCCAGCCGAACGCTGCGAAGACATAGCCGATCACGGCCGAGACAATGGAGATCAGGAAGAGCCCGATGACCAGCGAGGGCGCGGCATCGGACCCAAGCCAGACAAGCCATTCGCTCAAGCCCGCCCCCTTCGTCACCATGGCCTGCACGGTCGAGAAGTCCGCGTGGAACCCGAAGCTGTTGCCCACGGCAATCGCGCCCGGAAGGAACACGAACAGCGTCGTCGGCGGGATCGAGATGAAGGTCATCAGCACGGCGAGCGGGATGTTGCCCCGGCACGGCACGCACATCAAGGCCGCACCGATGATCTGGATGCCGGGGATCAGCGCGAAGATGCCGATGAACAGGCCTGCGGCCACGCCACGGGGCACCGAACGGCGCGTGAAGCGCCACAGTTCATGGCGGGCGGCAAGCGGGCGCGCGAAGCGGTTCTGCTCCATCTGCTCGCGCGTCGGCATGTTGGCCCGCGCCCAGTTGACGATCCGCTCGAACATTGCGCGCCTGTTGTACCCGTTTCCCGTCTGCCCCGCCACGGGCCGATTCTTGCGCTCTAGACCGTATTTCCTTGCCGGTCGGTGAAGTGGATCACCCGGATCGACCTATCCGTGGTCCTTCATGATCCGCGCCTTGTCACGCTTCCAGTCGCGGTCCTTCATGGTGGCGCGCTTGTCCGCCACGTTCTTTCCCTTGCACAGCGCCAGTTCGACCTTGGCGCGGCCACGGCTGTTGAAGTAGATCGACAGCGGGACCAGCGTCATGCCCTTGCGCTCGACCGCACCTGTAAACTTGGCGATCTGCCGCTCTTTCAGCAGCAGCTTGCGCGGGCGCTTGGGCACGTGGTTGAAGCGGTTGCCGTGGCTGAATTCGGGCACATTGGAGTTGACCAGCCAGACCTCGCCGCCCTTCACCTCGGCATAGCTTTCGGCGATCGAGCCTTCGCCGAAGCGCAGCGATTTAACCTCGGTCCCGGTCAGGCAGATGCCCGCCTCGTACTTCTCCTCGATGAAGTATTCGAAGCGGGCGCGCCGGTTCTCGGCGACCACTTTGGTTTTATCGAATTCGGGATGTACGGGGCGTGCCATGATGCTGCTGCATGTAGGCGCTGGCCCGGCAAAGCGGAAGGGGAACTTCGCACTTTGTCGGGCAGCGGTTTTCCAGACGCGACGCGTCAGATCAGGCCGGCATGCTCCAGCGCTGCGTCGACCGCCTTGCGCGCCGCTTCGTTGCACGGGACCATCGGCAGGCGCAGCTCGTCCGAGATGTCCGGGAAGAGGCGGCTGAGCGCGTACTTGACCGGGCCCGGCGAGGCGTCCTCGAACATCGCGTAGTGCAGCGGATAGAGCTTGTCGTTCAGCTCGCGCGCCTTCTCCAGGTCGTTGGCGGCGCAAGCGGCCTGGAACTCGGCACAAAGCTTGGGCGCGACGTTCGCGGTGACCGAGATGCAGCCGACGGCGCCGGCGGCATTGGCGGGCAACGCCAGTTCATCGTCGCCCGAAAGCTGGCAGAAGTGCTGGCCGATGCCCATGCGGTGATCGGTGACGCGCGACAGGTCGCCGCTGGCGTCCTTGATGCCGACGATCTTGTCAGGATAGCGCTTGGCCAGTTCGCAGACCGTTTCCGGCAGGATGTCGGTCACCGTCCGGCCGGGCACGTTGTAAAGCACGATCGGCAGGTCGTTGTGCTCGGCAAGGTAGCTGAAGTGGGCGATGATGCCCGCCTGGCTCGGCCGGTTGTAATAAGGCGCGACGCAGAGCGCGGCCTGCGCGCCGCACTTCTTCGAGAAGTTCATGTGCAGCAGGGCGTTCATCGTGTCGTTGCTGCCGCATCCAGCGATCACCGGCACGCGGCCCGCGGCCTGTTCGACGCAGACTTCGATGACGCGGTGATGCTCGGCGTTCGACAGGGTCGAGGCCTCGCCGGTGGTGCCGCAAGGGACCAGCGCCGACGATCCGTTCTCGATCTGCCAGTCGACGAGGCGACGAAACGCTTTCTCGTCAAACGCTCCATCGCGAAATGGAGTCACTAGGGCCGGAATCGAGCCGGAAAACATGGACAATACCCCTCGGTTTACCCCATGATGCGGTTCGGTTCATCGTGATCCGAACCCACAGGGGCGCTGTTCAGCGCGTGATAAGGAGCCGCTCCATAGTATGTCCGGCATGGACGTGAAAGCCTTGATGTTGCGCTGGGGGTTTGCCGGGGTTCTGCTCCAGACGGTCGTCGCCTCGAGCGCAGTGCACGCAAGCGGCGCTGACGGTGCCGATGGATCCGACTGGGACCGCGCCCGTGCCAACCTGACGGCCAGCCAGGGCGGGCCGATGATGGCAGCGGTGGAGCGGTGGAAGCTGCTGACCAGTTCCAACCGCTTCGGCTTTTCCGAATATTCCAGCTTCATCCTGTCCTATCCCGGCTTTCCGGACGAGGAGAAGCTGCGCCGCTATGCCGAGCTTTCACTGGAGCGCGATTTTGCCGAGCCTTCGCGGCTGGTCGCCTATTTCAGCCAGAAACCACCGCTGACCAACCTTGGCCGCGCGCAATATGCACTGGCGCTGACGCAACTGGGCCGGCCCGAAGCGCGGGAAATTGCACGGGCGGCCTGGCGCGGTGGGGCGATGACCGATGCTGCCGAAACCGCGCTGCTGGCGGCATGGGGCACGAGCTTCACGCCTGACGATCACGATGCGCGGATGGATGCGCTGCTGTGGTCCGGCGCCACCGATCAAGCGGCACGGCAGATCGTCTGGGTCAGCCCGGCGCGCAAGGCGATAGATGCAGCGCGGCTTGCGGCGATGCAGGGTGGCGATCCCTATGGTTTGCTGGCTGGTGTGCCGGCGCAGCAGTTCAACGCCGATCCGGGCTTTATCTTCCAGCGAGCGCGGCAGTTGCGCAAGTCCGGTCAGGGCGCGGCGGCGCGCGATCTGCTGGCCAATCGCCCCTTGCTGGCACGGCAGCCGCTGGACCGCGACAAGTGGGTCGAGGAGCTGCTGGTAAATGCGCGCGGCGCGGCAACATCGGGCGATGCGCGCGCGGCCATGCGCATCGCCGCGGGGATCGACGATGCCTTTGCGCCCGGCGAGGATGTCAGCCAGCTGAACTATGGGCTGCGTGACGACTACACCTCGTTGATGTGGCTTGGCGGCACGCAGGGGTACTTCAACACCGGCGATTATGCCGGGGCGGCACCGCTGTTCTGGCGCTATGGCGCGGCAGCACGGACGCCGGGGACCCGCTCGAAGGGCTTCTACTGGGCCGGAAAGGCGGCGGCGCGCGCTGGTCAGCAGGCCGAGGCGCGGCGCTATTTCGAGATGGCGGCGCAATATGGCGACCAGTTCTATGGCTTGCTGGCGCTGGAGCGGCTGGGCCGTCCGGTGCCGCAATACGCCAAGGATTCGGACGTACAGGTTTCCGCGGACCAGCGCAGCCGGTTCTACAGCCAGCCACTGACGCTCGCCGTGCGCGAGGTCGCTCGCAATGGCGACTGGAAGACGACGGTACGTTTCTTCAAGGAAGTGGCCGAGCAGCAGCAGACCGAAGCGCAGCACATGATGGTGGCAAACCTGGCGCGCGAACTGGGTCGGCGCGACCTTGGCGTGATTGTGGGACAGGCGGCAGCGGCGCGCGGCTACCTCGATTTCCAGCACATTGCCTTCCCGCTGATCCCGGTGCCGCCGGGCTATGAAAGCAAATGGACCGGCATCCACGCGATCAGCCGCCAGGAAAGCCAGTTCGCGCAGAACGCGGTGAGCCATGCGGGCGCGCGGGGCCTGATGCAGTTGATGCCGGGGACGGCCAACGAGCAGGCGGGCAAGCTGGGACTTTCCTACAACGCCTCGTCGCTGACGCAGGATGCCGGATACAACATTCAGCTGGGCTCAGGCTATTTCCAGCGGATGCTCGACTATTATCGCGGGTCATGGCCGCTGGCGGTGGCGGCCTACAATGCCGGGCCGGGCAACGTGAACAAGTTCCTGCGCGCCAACGGCGATCCGCGCAATGGCGGGATCGACTGGGTGGAATGGATCGAGAAAATCCCCCTCTCCGAAACCCGCAACTACGTCCAGCGCGTGCTGGAAAACGCAGTGGTCTACGAGGCGATGAACCCGCAGTACGCGAGCTATCGCGGGAGCAATCCGATGAGCTACTTTATTGGGAAGCGGGATCCGGGGTGAGCGAGGCTTCGCTGACAATTGGTCCCAACCCAACGCAGGTTGTCAGGACACCAGAGGAGTTGGCAGCGGCCTTGGCTACCATCGATCAGGGCGTACCGGGTGACACGGTTACGCTATCGTTTGGACCAAGGAAATTCATCGAAGCAAAGTGCCATGGCGAGTTTTGGTCCGTTGTCACCCAGAACGGCAGTTACATGACACGCGCTTCGTTCACTGCCGAGGGAACGACCGAATATTCAGAGCGAACGGTGCGCGACGCGCGGGCCATGCGGTCGCTGTGGGACCGCGCGAGGGCAGCATTGAAAAGAGTGCCTGAGTATAGCCTTTCCACCGCACAGGTAAGAACGCTGTTCGGCGAATTCCTCTGCGGCCGAAAGTTTACGATCCCTCAGCCGGGCGCTTGAAAAGCGGTGGCCAAAGTGATCAGGCGGACTGTCAGCAAGAAACGGCGGCCTACAATCTTCCCTGTTTTTGCAGAACACAAAAGGGGAGGTGGCAGCGCGAAGCGCTGACGGAGAGGTTCTTTCTGTTGCCCCTCCACCACCCGCTTTGCGGGCGGTCCCCCTCCCCATTTGTCCTGCGGAAAAATGGGGAGGATTTGTTGTTTCAGGGCTCATCCTCGCTCACAAGCGCTACATGAAACCTGACGGCCACCCCATAACCCCCGCCGGATTTGCCGCCCTGCGCGCGCGCTATGACCATCTGCTCGGCACCGAACGGCCCGCCATCGTCGAGATCGTCAGCTGGGCCGCTGGCAATGGCGACAGGTCGGAGAACGGCGATTATCTCTATGGGCGCAAGCGGATGCGGGAGATTGATCGGGAGTTGGCGTTCCTCGCGCGGCGGATGAAGGCGGCGCGGGTGGTCGATCCGGCGCGACAGGAGGATCGAACGCGGGTGCTGTTCGGGGCCTGTGTCGAGATTGCCGACGAGGACGACAACCGCAAGGTGCTGACGCTGGTCGGGGATGATGAGCAGGATGCCTCGAAAGGGCTGATCGGGTGGAGCGCGCCGATTGCCAAGGCCTTGCGCGGGGCGCGGGTGGGGGATCTCCGCGTCGTACGGCTGCCTTCGGGCGAGAAGGAGTGGGAAATCATGAGCGTTTCCTATCCCAACGCCTGACGCTATTAGCATGCCCATGAAACGGGGTCGCTTCTACATCATGCGCCACGGCGAGACGGTCTATAATGCGACGCGTCGGCTGCAGGCCAACCACATCCATACGCCACTGACGCGGCAGGGCTTCGAGCAGGCCGTGGCGATGGGCTGCGCGCTGCGGCAGGAACTGGGCGAGCGGCCGCAGGTGACGCTGCATATCTCCGACACCGGCCGCGCGCTGCAGACGGCGGCGCTGATCGCCGAGGAACTGGGCCTCGACTGGTTTGCCGGGCAGCGGACCATGGATCTAAAAGAAATCGACATGGGATCGTGGTGCGGCCGGTCCTACAGCGATGTCGAGGACGAGGTCGGCCCAATCGTGATCGAGGACCACCTTCTGCGCCCTGCCCCCGATGGCGAGGACTATCCGATGATCGCAGGCCGGCTCAACCGCTGGCTCGATGGGCTGGCGGACGAGAGCGGCGATCATATCGTGGTGATGCACGGCATTTCGAGCCGGGTACTGCGCGGGATCATGGCGGGCTATCCGGTGCATCCCGTCCACGGCGCGCCGATTGCGCCGTCGCTGGTGCAAGGTTCGATCGCGCTGGTCGAGAACGGCGAGGAGCGCGTGCTTTACGGTTCGGAACGCGGGATCGAGCACGCCTGATGGGCGATGTCGTGAACCTGCGCAGCGTGCGCAAGGCCAAGGCGCGGGCCTCTCGCGAAGTGGAGGCGCAAGCGAACCGCGCGAAGTTCGGGCGGACCAAGGGTGACAAGCTGCGCGAGGCGCAGGACGCCGAGCGGGCCGCAAAGCTCCTCGACGGCGCGAAACGGGAGGAGCCGTGAGGCGGCTGCTGGTTCTGGCGGCGCTGGCGCTGGGCGGGACGGCGGTGGCGCGTGACAGCCTCGGCGTATTCGGCACTTGGGGCGCGTTCCGCGATCCGGGCGTGCCGCGCTGCTATGCGATTGCCATGGCCGAGAAGGTCAACGGCCGCGAGCAGGCGTTCCAGCCTTACATGACTGTCGGCTTCTGGCCCAAGCGCGACATTCGCGGGGCCGTACACATTCGGTTGGCACGGCGGCTCGCGCCAGGTTCGTCTGTCAACGTCTCGTTCCCGGAAGCGAACTTCACTTTGCAGGCAGGTCAGGCCGATGCATGGCCCATGGACCAGCGCGCCAATGCCGGGATCATCGCCGCGATGCGCAGCGCGCCGCGCGTGGTGGTGACGGCGCAAGGCGCGGACGGGAAGCGCTTTCGCGATATCTATCCGCTCAATGGCGCGGCCTCGGCCCTGGACGCCGCAGCACTGGGATGCGCGGGATAGGAAAAGGGCGAGCCTTGCGGCCCGCCCTTCCCTTTGCTTCTCAGCGTGACGCTTAGAAGCGGACGCCGACGCCAGCCATCACCGAGTGACGGTCAGTATCGATGTTGAAGCGGCTCGAATCCGGCGTGTTGCCGTTGAAGTCGAATTCGCCTTCGCTGTAGTTCGAATACTTGTACTCGAGCTTCACGAACGAGTTGGTGCCAAGCTTCTGCTCGACGCCCGCACCGACGCGGTAACCATCGGTGTCGAGACGCTGGCGCAGGTTGGTGGTGCCGTCAGTGCCCTGCAGGTTGAAGCGGGCGTTGCTGTAGCCACCCTTGACATAGACCATCGTGCTCGGGCTCATCGCGTAGCCGAGGCGGGCACCGAAGTAGTACTGGCGACCGGCATCAACGCGGCCGAGGTTGAACACGGTCGGCTGGCTGTTGTTGTAATCGCGGCTGGCGCTGCTGTCGGTGATTTCGGCTTCCGCACCGGCAACAAGGTTGGTGCCAAGCGGAATGTCGTAACCGATCGCACCGCCGTATTCGACGCCGTCGATCGACTGCTTGATGTCGCGGGTGGTGTCGATGTCCTCGCTGCTGCCCGAGCGGATGTGGTCATACCCGACAAGGGCTTCGGCGTGGAAGCCGCTGAACGCCTCGGCAGGGGTAGCGTCCTGCGCGTACGCAGGGGCGGCGGCGATGGCAGTGCCGGCGGCGAGGATTGCGCAGATCTTCTTCATGTCTCACTCCATTCGAAACTTCCTGCCGGTCCTGTTGTCGATTGCGACCCGACAGTGACCGGTGGAATGAGCGGAACTGCATCCGGTTTCCTGAACCTCACACAACAGAAAACCGTGACATTTCAGCCACATGAATTTCGATGATTTGAGCCTCACAGGCGATGAAATGCCGGAACGGGAGCGCACGTGAGGCGTTCGCGCGAGCCTCGGTTTGCGCCTGACGCCACGAATCACTATATGCGCGCGATGCAGAGCCAGATCGATCCCAGCCCCTCGCTTCCCGCCAACATGCCCATCGCCGGGCACGTTGATCCAGTTCCCGTGCCGCGCGAGGTGACGCCGCGCGAGGATGGCCGGGTGGACCTGATCGGCTTGCCCAAGAAGCAGATCGCCTCCCTGTTCGAGGCTGCCGGCCTGGATGCCAAGGCGGCAAAGCTGCGCGCAAAGCAGGTGTTCCACTGGCTGTATCATCGTGGCGTGACAGACTTCGAAGCGATGACCGACATCGCCAAGACCATGCGCCCGTGGCTGGCCGAACGCTTCGTTATCGGTCGCCCGGACATCGTCGAGGCGCAGGTTTCGACCGATGGCACGCGCAAGTGGCTGCTGCGGACGGCGGACAAGCACGATTTCGAAATGGTGTTCATCCCCGACGCCGATCGCGGCACGCTGTGCGTTTCGAGCCAGGTCGGCTGCACGCTCAACTGCCGCTTTTGCCACACCGGCACGATGCGCCTGGTGCGCAACCTGACGCCGGGCGAAATCGTCGGCCAGGTCATGCTGGCGCGCGATGCGCTGGGCGAATGGCCCAAGGCTGGTGGCACGATGGCCGGGCTAGATTTCGACGATGAAGACGAGGAAGCGGCCAGCGCCTACACCCCCGATGGCCGCCTGCTTACGAACATCGTGATGATGGGCATGGGCGAGCCGCTCTACAACTTCGACAATGTGCGCGATGCGCTCAAGCTGGTGATGGACGGCGATGGCCTTGCGCTGTCCAAGCGCCGCATCACGCTTTCGACGAGTGGCGTCGTGCCGATGATGGAGCGCTGCGGCGAGGAGATCGGGGTAAACCTCGCGGTCTCTCTCCACGCGGTGACGAAGGATGTGCGCGACGAGATCGTGCCCATCAACCGCAAGTACGGCATCGACGAGTTGCTGCAGGCCTGCTCCGATTATCCCGGCGCTTCGAACGCCCGCCGCATCACGTTCGAATACGTGATGCTCAAGGACAAGAACGACAGCGACGATGACGCACGCGAACTGGTGCGTCTGATTCGCCAGTACAAGCTGCCGGCCAAGGTCAACCTGATCCCGTTCAATCCTTGGCCCGGTGCGCCCTATGAGTGCTCCAGCCCGGAGCGGATCAAGAGCTTTGCCAACATCGTTTTTGAAGCGGGGATCAGCGCGCCGGTGCGCACCCCGCGCGGGCGGGATATCGACGCAGCGTGCGGCCAGCTGAAGACGGCGGCGGAGAAGAAGAGCCGCGCCGAGCTTGACCGTCTTGCTGAAGAGAAGATGGCAGCGCTGGGCTGACCGGTCAGCCGACCTTGCGTTGAACCACCGGCTCGGGCTCGCTCCTGACCGGTGGAATGCCGGCCACGGCTGCGATGCGTCCGCCCTCGTCGAGCCTGAGCGGCATGGAGAATTCCACGCCCATGCGGTCATCGCTTGACCAGCGGCAAGTTGCCGTGACCGCGTGGTTTTCAGCCAGCAACACCCGGAAGATGGTTCCCGGCGGCACGTTCCACAAACCTTCGATCAGCGCGCCGGTCTGGCTGATATTGCGGACCATCGCGTTGTAGCGATGGCCGCCGTGATCGAGCACGACCTTGCGCAGCATCGACTGGCGGGCGGCACGCGCGGACCGTGGCCCTTGCGCGATGGCCATGAGACCGGTTGAAAGGCGGGCAGCGGCGTTCATCGCCGACAGCGGCCTCTCGTAGATATAACCCTGGACGTGGCTGCAACCCAGCATGCGGACGAGGTCCAGCTCGTCCAACGTCTCAACGCCTTCGGCCGTCGTTTCCATGCCCAGCGCCTCGGCAAGGCTGACGATCGAGGCGATGATTGCGCCATTGCGGCTGCCCGGTTGGGTCGCACCGCGAACGAAGCTCTGGTCGATCTTGATCTTGTCGAACGGCGCCGATCGCAAGTAGCCGAGCGAGGAATCGCCCGTGCCGAAATCGTCCAGTGCCAGGCGCACGCCAATGGCCTTCAACGACTTGAACATCTGGTCGGTGCCCTCGTCGTCGTTGAGGAACACGCTCTCGGTGATTTCCAGTTCAAGGCGTTCTGCTGCCACCTGCGAGCTCGCCAGCGCGTTGGTGACGATCACCGGAAGCGACGGATTGGCGAACTGCAGTGGCGAGACGTTTACAGCGACGCGCACGTTCTCGGGCCAGCGGGCAAGGTCCTGGCAGGCGGTGCGCAAGGCCCACTCACCGATTGGCGCGATCAGGCCGGTATCTTCCGCTATGGGTATGAACCGGCTCGGGCTGATCCAGCCATGCTCGGGATGGTTCCAGCGCAGCAGCGCCTCGAACCCGGTGATCTTCTCGGTCGCGGTCTGCACGACAGGCTGGTAGTAAAGTTCGAGACCGCCGTTCGAGACCGCATCGCGCAGGTCTTCCTCCATCTGGCGGCGCTCTTCAGCATCGCTGTGCAGGTCCGGCGCATAGAAGTGGAACCGGCCGCGCCCGCCATCCTTGGCGGCATAGAGCGCCAGGTCGGCATTGCGGATCAGTGCCTCGCTGGTCACGCCATCGTCCGGGGCCAGCGCAATGCCGACCGACGCGCCGATCATCACGCGACTGCCCTCGATCGAATAGGGCTGCGACAGGCTCTCGATGATGCGATGCGCCAGATGGCCGAGTTGCTCACGCTCGATCTTGCCAGGCAGGATGACCTGAAATTCATCGCCACCAAGGCGACCGACGCGGCCCATCTTGCCGACAACCCGCTCCAGACGCTGCGCCACCTGCTTGAGCAGAGCATCGCCGGCAGGATGGCCGAGCGTATCGTTCACCTGCTTGAAGCGATCCAGATCGAGCAGGAAAACCGTGCAGGCCCGTTGATGCATTTGCGGAGCGAGGAGGATCTTCTCCAGCGTCTGCGACATGCGGAAGCGGTTGGACAGGCCTGTCAGCGAATCGAAATGCGCAAGCCGCGAAGCATGCTCCTGCGAGCGGCGCTTCTCGGTAAGGTCGGTGCCCGAGCCGCGGAAACCGGTGAAGTTGTTGAACGTGTCGTAAGTCGGCCGGCCGGTAATCGACCACCAGCGTTCCTCTTCCGCTGTCGCTGCCCGCACCGCAAGTTCGCCGAAGCTGGATCGCGCAGAGAGGTGAAAGGCCAGCGTTCGCTCGCCTTCGCCCGATTGCTCGGACAGGTTGAACAGCTCGGCAAAGGGACGCCCGATCAGATCGTCGACCTTGCGGCCGAGAATCTCGGCAACAGGCGTGGACAGATACGTCAGCTGGCCACGGCGATCGGTTTCCCAGAACCAGCCCTGCCCCGTCTCCTCATAGTCGGAAAGGATTTCCTGCGCGCGGGTGGATGCGCGCTGGTCGTTTTCCTGCTTCTCGCGGAGCAACAGGTCGATCTTGCGCTGGCGCAAGTAGGCCGCCACGGAAATTGCCACGCCGACGAGCAGGGAGAAATACCCGCCGAACGTGCTTGCGACGCAGGTAACGCCCGACCACACGGAGATCTGCGCGGCCAGCACGCCGACCAGACGTCCCGAAAGGACCACTGTCGCCAGCAGCGACACCGTTGCCACGGCGACGAGGCAGTAGAACCATTCGATCTGGCCGGAAGCGCCCCAGACGCCCATCGCAGAGCCAAAAAGGAACATCGGCAAGGCTACCGCGGCGCCCATCAGCGCCATCCGCGGCCCGGTCTCCATCTGGTTCTGCGCTTCTTGGCGCACCGCGAGCTTCGACAAATGCGTGGCAATTGCGGCGACCACGGCCAGTAGCGCCGCCAGCGGGTTCGGAATCACGAGGTTAAAGCAGGCAACCAGCAGCGGAAGCGCCAGCATGACATAGGCCATTTGCGGCCATTCCGGCGCAATCAGCCGATTGGACGAATCGCTGCCAAACAGAAAACTGGCCCCCGCTTCGGGCGCGGCCGGCGCGGCGGTGCGTTCCCGCCGACGCGTACGCGCGAAGTCGCGCGTGGCAGTTTGCCTGTTTGATTGAGTTGCAGTGTCTCCCGGCATGACCCGTGTTTGCACGACCGTGCTTTGAGAAAGCGTTAAGCGATCCGTATTCGTGTACTTTTGCTGCGAGTGCGAAGGTGCTAGTCAGCGTCTGGAGCGTGGGGACAAAGTGAACAGTACACCGAAACAGTCAAAGATCGGCGTTGCCGGTCGTCGCCTCAACATCGCGCGCTGGCACGAAGGGGCCGGCAGGGGCCGACATCGCCCGCTGCTCATGCTCAACGGCATCGGCATGAACCTCGAACTGCTTGCTCCGGTCGCCCGCGGCCTGCCAGAGCGCGAGGTGATCTGCTTCGACATGCCAGGCATCGGCGGCTCTCCCGATCCGGTCCTGCCCTACACGATACCGAGCATGGCGCTGACCACGGCGTCGCTGCTCGATCTCCTGGGCATCGAACAGGTAGATATCCTCGGGATCAGTTGGGGCGGCGCGCTGACCCAGCAGTTCGCCTTCCAGCACCGCGCCCGGACCGGCCGGATCGTTCTTGCGGCAACGGCATCAGGCGGCGCGACAATGGTGCCCGGCAACAGCTCCATGCTCGCCCACCTGTCCGATCCGCGCGAGTACACGGTCGAGCGGACGCTGCGCCGGAACCTCGCCTCGATCTACAACGGCGGCGGCAGCGGCAAGGTTTCGCTCAATGCGGCCAAGGCGCCGTCGCCGCTCGGTTTCTCATACCAGATGATGGCGTTTGCCGCCTGGAGCAGCGTGCCGTTCCTGCCGCTTCTGTCCATGCCGGTGATGGTCATGGCGGACGAGGAGGACCAGCTGGTCCCACCCTCGAATGCCCATTTCCTCCACAACGCGATCCCGCACAGCCGGATCGAGATGTTCCACGGTGGTGGTCACCTGTTCATGCTCTCCCAGCGCGACCGCTTCATCGAAAAGCTGCGCGCCTTCCTTGACGAGGATATCCACCACAGCTGATCGTGTACTTCGCTGGCCCGCTTTCCTTTTGCTGTCTTGACGATAGCATCGGCCAAAGACTCGAAAGGCTGAGGAGAGGCCATGCGGCATATCGCGATCGTCGGTTCGGGACCGGCCGGGTACTACACCGCGGAAGCCGCGCAAAAGCAGTGGGGCGATGACGTCCTCATCGACATTTTCGACATGCTGCCCGTGCCTTACGGTCTCATTCGCTTCGGGGTTGCCCCTGATCACCAGTCGATCAAGGGTGTAACCCGGCGCTACGAACAGACCGCCCTTGCCGACAACGTTCGCTTCGTCGGCAACGTCAAGGTTGGCCAAGACGTCTCGATTGCGGAACTGCAGGGCCTGTATGACGCGGTCGTGCTCGCCACCGGCGCTCCGCGTGACAAGGACATCGGCGTTCCGGGCGACCATCTGAAAAACGTATTCGGCAGCGCGGCCTTCGTCGGCTGGTACAATGGCCACCCCGAATTCGCCGCGCTCGACCCCGACCTGTCCGGCCACACCGCGGTGGTCATCGGCATGGGCAACGTGGCGCTCGACGTGACGCGCATTCTCTCCAAGACGCGCGAGGAGTTTTCCGGAAGCGACATCGTGGCGCATGCGCTCGAAGGGCTGATGGCATCGAAGATCAAGCGCATCGTCATTCTCGGGCGCCGCGGACCTCACCAGATCATGATGACGCCCAAGGAACTGGGCGAGCTTGGCCACCTTTCCCGCACTGCGCCGTGGGTCGACCCGCGCGACTTGCCCGAGGAAGTGGAGGACGCGCTGCTGGAACCGGGCATCCGCAAGTCCGTGACACATCTGCGCTCGTTCGCGGCGATCCCGGAAAGCCACCGCGCCGACCTGCCGCTGGAGGTGGAGTTCGATTTCTTCGCCTCGCCCCGGGGCCTTATCGGCGAAGGCAAGGTGCGGGCGATTTCCGTCGAGCGGACCCGTATCGAGGCGGGCCGCGCGGTGGGTACGGGCGAGTTCTACGAGATACCGGCAAACCTCGTGATCTCGTGCATTGGCTATCAGACCTCGCCGATCGAGGGCGTGCCATTCGACGATCGCGCCGGCCGCTTTGCCAATGACGAAGGGCGCATCCTCCCCGGCCTCTATTGCGTGGGCTGGGCGCGGCGCGGGCCTTCGGGCACGATCGGCACCAACCGTCCGGATGGCTTCGGCGTGGTTGAAATGATCGCCGAGGACTTTCCGCAAGGCCAGCGCAAGACCGGGCGCGTGGGCTTCGATGCCCTGGCAGTCGCGCGCAAGCTGGACGTGGTCAGTTTCGATGACTGGAAGAAGATCGAGGAAGCCGAGACGTCCCGCGCACGGGAGGATGCCCCGCGCGAGAAGTTCGTCGACGTCGAAGAGATGATCAGGGCCAGCGGCCACGATTGATGCAACGCCTTGCCCGCACGGTTGACCCTCGGGCAAACCTCTGACTTAATCGCCCGGTTAACGCGACGGGCCGCCGGATCGAGTCGGCCTGCGCGGGGAGAAGGAGCCAGCTAATGCCAGCCTATGACCTGATCATCCGCAATGGAACGATCGTCGACGGAACCGGTGCGCCGCGCTTTACCGGCGACGTGGCCGTCAAGAATGGCCTCATTGCTGCCGTCGGCACCGTACGCGGCGATGCCGCCGAGGAGATCGACGCCACCGGCCGCGTCGTGGCACCGGGCTGGGTCGATGTGCACACGCACTATGACGGCCAGGCAACGTGGGACGCGGAAATGGCGCCTTCCTCGTGGCATGGCGTGACGACGGTCGTGATGGGCAACTGCGGCGTCGGCTTCGCACCCGCAGCGCCTGACCGGCACGACTGGCTGATCGGCCTGATGGAAGGCGTAGAGGACATTCCCGGCACCGCGCTTGCCGAAGGCATGACATGGGACTGGGAGACTTTCCCCGAGTACCTCGACGCGCTGGAAAAGATGCCGCGCGCGGTCGATATCGGCACCCACGTGCCGCACGGGGCAGTACGCGCCTACGTGCTGGGTGACCGCGAGAAGCCAGGTGCGATCCCGACCGAGGATGACATCCGCAAGATGGCAGAGATCGTCGAGGAAGGCGTGCGTGCCGGTGCCCTTGGCTTTTCGACGAGCCGCACGGTGATCCACAAGTCGGTCGACGGCGAAGTGGTCCCCGGCACCACCGCGACGGCCGAGGAACTGATCGAGATCGGCCGGGCGATGGGCCGCGTCGGACATGGCGTGTTCGAAATGGCGTCCGACATGCGACGCGAGTGGAACGAATTCGGCTGGATGGGTGCCCTGAGCCGTGAAACGGGCCTTCCCGTCACTTATGCGGCGCTGCAGTCAATCGCCAAGGAAATGCCGCTCGAGGAACAGATCGCGGAAATGCGCCGGGAGAATGCGCAAGGGGCGAACATTGTCGCCCAGATTGCGTTGCGCGGAAATGGCGTGATCATGGCCTGGCAGGGCACGATCCATCCCTTCCGCTTCCGCCCCAGCTACGCCGCAATCGCCGATCTACCGTGGGATCAGCAACTCGCCCAACTCAAGGACCCGGCTTTCCGCGGAAAGGTCCTGTCCGAGGCGAACGAGTACCCGGAAAGCGACATCATCGGCCTGCTGATGATGATATCCGAAGGCTGGCACAACCAGTTCATCATGGACGACGACTTCGATTACGAGCCTCAAGCCGAGGCCAGCATCCTGCACAGGGCAAGGCAGGCCGGCGTCGAGCCTGCTGCTTATGCTTACGACCGGCTGATGGAAAGCGACGGGACAGGCTTCATCTACCTGCCGATCCTCAACTACGCTGACGGAAACCTCGACTTTCTGGAGGCACTGCAAGCTTCAGAGGATACCGTGAACTCCCTGTCCGATGGCGGCGCGCATTGCGGAACGATCTGCGACGCGGCAAGCCCGACGTTCATGCTGCAGCACTGGGTGCGCGATCGCCAGCGTGGCGGCAGGATCAGCCTGGAACATGCCGTCAAGCGCCAGTGCCACGATACTGCAAGGCTTTACGGGCTTGACGATCGCGGCGTGCTTGCACCGGGATATCTGGCCGACATCAACATCATCGACTTCGACAACGTCAAGTTGCTCAAGCCCTGGCTGGCGTTCGATCTGCCTGCTGGGGGCAAGCGCCTGCTCCAGAAGGCGGAAGGGTATGACTATACCATCAAGGGCGGCAAGGTGACCTTCCGCAAGGGAGAATGGACCGGGGCGACGCCGGGCGTGCTCATCCGCGGCCCGCAGCGGGCGGATCTCCTCGAAGCAGCAGAGTGACGCAAGCAGGCCCGCTCCTTCATTCGGGAGCGGGCCAGCTGGATTTCATGCGCATTCAGGCAGCGTTGCGGAACGAGGCATTGGCTGAATGGCCGAAGTTGCCCTCAAGCCTGAATTGCGAAACCAGAGAAGACAGGCGGTTGGCCTCGCCCGCCAGGCTCCGAGCCGCTGCCGTGGCTTGCTCGACCATCGCTGCGTTCTGCTGGGTCATGGTGTCCATTTCCCGCACGGTCTCGCGAACCTGGCCAATGCTGCCCGCCTGATCCTGCGCCATCGCGGCGATGCTGCTGGCAAGCTGGGCGACGTGGCCGACCTGCTCCACGATCAGGGCGAATGTATCGCCGGTCTGCCCCACGAGGCTTACGCCCCGCTCCACCTGGGTCGAACTGGCCGTGATCAGGTGCTTGATATCGCGCGCTGCGTCCGCAGTCCGCTGCGCCAGCGCGCGAACCTCTGTCGCCACCACTGCGAATCCCCGGCCGGCATCTCCTGCACGGGCCGCCTCTACGCCCGCGTTCAGCGCAAGCAGGTTTGTTTGGAACGCGATGCCATCGATGACCGAGATGATCTTGCCGATTTCCTGCGCCGAATTGTGAATATCGTTCATGGCCTGAACCGCTTCGCTGACGACTTCGCCACCCCGCATCGCCTCACCATGCGCTTGCTGGACCGAATCGTGCATGTGCGCCGCATCGCCTGCCGTGGTATTGACGGTCGAAGCCAGCGCGGTAACCGCTGCCGACGCTTCTTCCAGGCTTGCCGCCTGCTGCTCGGTACGGCGCGCCAGATCGTCGGAAGCCTGGCGGATCTGCTTGGCCCCGACGTCGACTGAGCCGGATGTATCGGCCACGTTGCGCAAGACGCCTGACACCTGAACCCGCATGCCGTCGAGATGCTTCTGCAGTTCCGCAAACGCGGTCGGCAAATCCGGCACCGGAGTGGCAAAATCACCTTCGGCCATGGCGCGCAGGGTTGCGCTCACTTCGTCGATCACCGCAACTCGCGCTGCTTCCTCGGCCTTGAAGTATGTGGACAGCGCCACCTCCATGTCCAGCAGCGCCATCTTGATCATGGAACCGACGGACCTGGCCAATTGCCGACGACGGAAGATTGCCGTGAAGCCTGCGAACATCTTGTTGACGATGTTCTCAAGCACGGAGGCATAGGCCCCGATGTACCAACCCGGCTCCAGTCCGATCCGGGCGTGCACGTTACCGATCCGCTCGGCGCTGTCGAAGTAGGTCTTGTCGACAGAACCGCCAAACATCCCGGCCCAGTGGTCGATCTGCTTGTCGCGAGCGTGGTTCATCGCGGCGCGCGAACCGAAGAAGCGAGACGTCTCCGGAGTCGCCGAGATCTGGTCGTAAAGGTTGTCCAGAGCAGGCGGGGCATGCTTGCGCAGCGCCGATGCGATCTCCGGAAAGCGCGCCAGATCATCGCTGCCGATATTGAAGAAGGCCAGCTTCTTGGCCACTGCCTGCGGATCGTAGGAACTCTGCATGCTCGACACTCCTATTCGAGCAAACAGTATCCATTGGCGCTTCAAATACGGTAATTGGCATTACCGTGGAACTACGAGAGGCAAAACTCACCTTCGTTAACCCAACATCCATCTTGGGACGATGGTGATCAGGCCGGTGGTGTTACAGTCCGTGCGGAACACGGACCGTAACACCATCAGACGCGCATCGGCATCAGCACGTAGAGTGCCGGCGACTTCTCATCGCGGCGGATGAGCGTTGGCGCACCAGCATCGGCAAGGTGCAGTTCGACCGTGTCGCCGTCGATCTGGCTGAGGATGTCCTTGAGATAGTTGGCATTGAAGCCGATCTCGAAGCCAGTGGCAGCGTAGCTGGCCGGAAGCTCTTCGGCGGCGGTGCCATTGTCCGGGCTGGTGACCGAGAGCGTCACGCGATCGTTCTCCAGCGCCATCTTCACGGCGCGGGTCTTTTCAGTGGCGATGGTTGCCACGCGATCGACGCCTTCGAAGAACGAGCGCGGATCGAGCTTGAGCAGCTTGTCGTTGCCCGTCGGGATCACGCGGCTGTAATCCGGGAAGGTGCCATCAATCAGCTTGCTGGTGAGCACAACGCCGTTTTCGCCACCAAGGGTGAAGCGCACCTTGCTGGCCGAAAGGTCGATCAGGACGGCGGAATCGAGCACTTCTTCCAGCAGCTTGCGCAGTTCGCCCACGCATTTGCGCGGCACGATCACATCCGGCATGCCCTCGGCGCCTTCGGGGCGCGCGATGGTGAAGCGGGCAAGGCGGTGGCCATCGGTGGCGGCGGCCTTGAGAACGGGCTGCGCATCGTCCGAAACGTGCAGGAAGATGCCGTTGAGGTAATAGCGCGTCTCTTCGGTCGAGATCGCGAAGCGGGTGCGGTCGATCAGTTCGGCCAGCGTGCGCGCTGGAACCTCGAAGCTGGTGGGCAGGTCACCCTCGACGATCACCGGGAAATCATCGCGCGGCAGCGTCGGCAGCTGGAAGCGGCTGCGGCCCGCCTTGACGATCATGCGATTGTCGGACGTTTCGAGGCTGACCTGCGAGCCATCCTGAAGCTTGCGCGCAATATCGAACAGCAGGTGCGCCGAGACAGTGATCGCGCCCGGGCTTTCGACCGAGACGGCGGCCATGGTCTCGACGATCTGGAGATCGAGGTCGGTCGCCATGAGGCGGACCGTGCTGTCGGGCGCAGCCTCGATCAGCACGTTGGACAGGATCGGAATCGTGTTCCGACGCTCAACCACCGACTGGACGTGGGACAGGCAGCGCAGGAGCGTCGCGCGTTCGATCGTCGCCTTCATTCTCGTCTCGATCCCCCCGGGAGCGGCCGGACGGCCCTGCCCCGTGAATATGGCTGAACCGGGGAATCACGCTCCCCGGCGTTTGGTTCGGACTATCTGTCTTAACGCAGAGGCGGGACTCGGCAAGCACCGGCCCCGCCCTTGTCCCCTAAGTTGGGGATAAAACCGCCAGAATCAGCCTGTGGCGGGGCTCAGGAGAGCATTACGACATCATCGCCATGCCGCCGTTGACATGCAGCGTCTGGCCGGTGACATAGCCCGCCTCCTTCGAGGCGAGATAGGCGACGGCGGCGCCGATGTCCGAACCTTCGCCCATCCGGCCCATCGGGATGCGCGCGTTGAGCGCGTCCTTCTGCCCATCGGGCAGGACGTCGGTCATCGCCGTGCGGATGAAACCAGGCGCAACGCAGTTCACGGTGACGCCGCGGCTCGCCAGTTCCTGACCCAGCGACTTCGACATGCCGACAAGGCCGGCCTTGGCCGCTGCATAATTGACCTGGCCGGGATTGCCCGTTGCACCGACAACGCTGGTGATGGTGACGATGCGGCCAAAGCGCGCCTTCATCATCGGCTTGGTCGCCGCGCGCATCAGGCGGAACGCGGCTTCGAGGTTGACGCGGATCACCGCATCCCATTCCTCGTCCTTCATCCGCATGGCGAGGTTGTCGCGCGTGATGCCGGCGTTGTTGACCAGGATGTCGAGCTTGCCCAGCGTGTCCATCGCCGCCGGAACGAGATGCTCGACCTGCTCGGTGTTCGACAGGTCGCAGGTAATCTCGACGTGATCGTGACCGTATGTGTCGTTCAGCTCCTCGCGGAAGGCGCGCAGCTTGGCGGGATTGGTGCCCGACAGAGCGATGCGAGCGCCCTGCCTGGCCAGCGCATGGCAGATCGATGAGCCGATGCCCCCGGCAGCGCCGGTGACGAGCGCGGTCATGCCGCTGAGGTCGAAAAGACGGTTTTCCATGTGTCGCTCCGGACTAATACTCACAGGGCCATATCGACCCAAAAATCGAACTCAAAGACTTGTTTAGGCGGCTTCAAATGCAAGCTTCAGGGCAGCAGTGAACCCTTCCGTGTAAAGCCAGCCGTTTAACAGTTGCACGGTCCGAGCATCTTTTGGAATGCCTGCGGCTTTAAGCAAAGCTTCGTATTCGTTAAACTCACCCGCATCAGGGACAGGTGCAGGAGAGTCCCAACCGTGAGCCACCGCTTCTACCGATTTCGTAAAGCTGGACATCAACTTTGACTTCTTGGGTTCAAGAGCTGCGCGGAGTCGTGATTGCTGTTCTGCGGTGAAGGCAGCCGTAATCTGACGATTGAACCACTGCTCGGTTGTCCATCGATAAACGACGGCCAAACGCTGGGTATTTTCGTTCCATCCATTTAGGTACGCGCATGTCCGACCACGTGCTTCAATCAGATTGAAGACCGCACGGGAAAGCCCATCCTCTCCGCGACGAGCTTGTGCATTGCGGTCAAGGACGGTTTGCTCAGGCTGAGCATATTCCGCAGTCATGCAGGAAAGCCCATCGGCAGCCTTCGCAGGTTGAACAGCAAACAATCCAGCAGCCAGTATAGCCGTTCCCGAAAAGACCTTCACTTCAGAGCTCCTTGAGGATGGCTTCGATGTCGGCCATGCCGATGACGCTGGTGACGGAGACGTCGGCGACGGAGCGGTTGATCATGGGTCCAAGGACCTTGCCGCCGAGTTCGACGAACTGCTCGACGCCGGCATCTTTCATCGCGATCGCGCTCTCGCGCCAGCGGACACGGCCGGTGACCTGCTCGACCAGCAGGCGCTTCACTTCGGCGGGGTCGGTCACGACTGCCGCAGTGACATTGGCGAACAGCGCAACGCGCAATGCGGACGGCGGCGTCTTTTCGAACGCTTCGGCCATGGCATCGGCAGCCGGCTGCATCAGCGGGCAGTGGAATGGCGCCGAGACTGGCAGCAGCACGCCGCGCTTGATGCCGTGATCCTTGACCATCGCCACCGCGCGCTCGATCGCGGCCTTGTGACCGGAAAGCACGACCTGCGTCGGGTCGTTGTCGTTGGCGACAGTACAGACTTCGCCCTCGGCAGCAGCTTCGGCAAGAGCGGTGGCTTTCTCAATGTCGGCACCAAGCAATGCGCACATCGCGCCCTGCCCGACCGGCACCGCAGCCTGCATCGACTGGCCGCGCAGCTTCAGCAGGCGGGCCGTGTCGGCAAGGCTGAACGCGCCCGCCGCGCAAAGCGCAGTATATTCGCCAAGGCTGTGCCCGGCCACGAAATCGGCCTTCTCGGCCAGAGTGATGCCGCCTTCCTTTTCCAGCACGCGCAGCACGGCCACGGCATTTGCCATGATCGCAGGCTGCGCATTCTCGGTGAGGGTGAGGACATCCTCCGGCCCTTCCTTCATGATCTGGAAGAGCTTCTGGCCGAGCGCGTCGTCAACTTCCTCGAACACTTCGCGGGCAGCAGCGCTGGCCTCGGCAAGCTCAAGGCCCATGCCGACCTTCTGGCTGCCCTGCCCCGGAAAAACGAATGATCGCATCGAAGTCTCCTAAGTCCTGCCGGTCTGCCTTGCAGCCTTTTCGTGGTGGCGCGCCCTATTGCCGCGATCTGTATCAGGCAAGCCCGAAGGGCACGATCTTGTTGTCAACGTCATGCCCGATATCCGCCGCCCCCAGATAAGCGATGCCGGTCTTCGCGCACCAATGGTGGACCATCTCTTCTACCGCCCATCCGAAAGGCCGGTCATTCTCCGGCACCTGGCTGATCCGGCCAAGGCGAAGGCCAGCGATTCCTGCAAGTGCCAGGCAATTCGTCACGTGAAAGAGCAGCCGGTCGACCGCGTAGTGGTACTCGGCCACCTCTTCCACCATCACGACATGATTGCGCAGGTCCGGCATCAGCGGCGTGCCGCACAGCATGGCAAGCGTCATCAGGTTGAACGCGACGGCAGGTTGGCCATCGGCCAACGATGGCTCGACCCCTGCCGGATCGCCCTGCAGCCAGGACAGCGTCCTGCGCACCGCAACCTCGCCGCCTTCGCGCCGCAGATCGACCGGCATCGGCGCATGGACGCTCTGGCCGATTCCGGCACGGAAGAGCGATGCCAGCAAGGTCCCGCCATCGGAATAGCCGAGGTATTGCTTATCGTAAGCCGGAGCTTCCAGCAACCGCAGGGCATCCATGGCGATCCGATTGGCGCCGTACCCCCCCCGCACGAACCACACCGCGTCGAAAGCAGGGTCGTTGGCACAGGCTACGAAGGCCTCAAGGCGCACCCGGTCAGGGCCGGCAAAATGCCCTTCGCTGGCAAAACACTGATCGTGAAACACCAGATCCAGCCCCGGAAACTCGGCGTGTGCCAAGGCCATGACCCGCGCAGCGTCTTCGCGCGTGAACGGCGTGGATGGGGCGCAGATGGCGATGCGTCTGGTCACCCCCCATCCCTAGCCCGTTTCACGGCTGCGGTAAAAGCGGCAATCGAACGGTTGTCACCGGCGCTGCAGACGCATACCGCAGCAGCATGACGATCGCCTCCGATGCCTCCACCAACCTGACTGCGCGTGACTGGTTCTTCTGCGGAATTGGCGGCTCAGGGATGCTGCCTCTCGCGCTGATCCTGCGAGGCATGGGCGCGCGCGTCGCCGGATCGGACCGTAGCCGCGACCAGGGACGCACGCCTGAAAAATTCGCCTGGCTGGAAAGCCTTGGCATCGACCTGTTTGCGCAGGACGGCTCGGGCATGGTGTCGGCAAGGCAGGTACTGGTCGCCTCGGCAGCGGTCGAGGACACCGTACCCGAAGTGGTCCGCGCGAAAGAGCTGGGCTGTGAGCGGATGTCACGCGCGCAACTTCTTTCAGCGCTGTTCAATGCGGCACCGCGGAGCATCGCCGTGGGCGGGACGAGCGGCAAGTCAACCGTCACGGGCATGATTGGCTGGATCATGACCGCAGCCGAACGCGACCCGACAATCATGAATGGCGCAGTGATGAAGAACTTCGTCGCCCCGGACGCGCCGTTTGCTTCGGCGCGGGTCGGCACAGGCGGCGTCTTCGTTTCGGAAGTGGACGAGAGCGATGGCTCGATCGCACTCTATAACCCCACGATCGCAGTGCTCAACAACGTCAGTCTCGATCACAAGAGCCTGGAAGAACTGCGCGAACTGTTTGGCGCCTTCCTGGCACGCGCCGCGATATCGGTAGTCAACGCCGATGATCCCGAGAGCCTCGCCCTGCTGGATCGCGGTCTCCAGACCTTGACCTTCGGCTTTGCGGCCAGCGCGGATATCTCGGTTGAAGCTGGCTCCATCATCGAGCAGCCCACTTCCATTGCCGCCAGCATCCTCGATAGAGCCACCGGCGAGACATGGCCGATTGCGCTGCGGATTCCCGGGCGGCACAATCTTGCCAATGCCCTTGCCGCGTTGGCAGCAGCCAAGGCCGCCGGCGTGCCGCTTGGAGAAGCGGTTGGCCACCTCGCCACCTTCTCCGGCCTTGCCCGCCGTTTCGATATTGTCGGCACCTCACCTTCCGGGATTACCGTGATCGACGACTTCGGTCATAATCCCGAGAAGGTTGCGGCAACACTTGCCACGCTGAAAGCCCATCCAGGCCGGGTGATCGCGTTCTTCCAACCGCACGGATATGGCCCCTTGCGCCAGATGGGGCATGAACTGGCAGAGGTTCTTGCCACGCGCCTGTCCTCGGGCGACGTGTCGATCCTGTGCGATCCGGTCTATTTCGGCGGTACGGTCGACCGTTCGGTCGGCTCCGAGCGGATCGTCGCCCTGATCCGCGAACATGGCGGCCAGGCCGAATACATTCCCTTGCGCGACGACTGCGCGGCACGGATCACCGCCCTCGCCCGTCCGGGTGATCGGGTGGTGATCATGGGCGCGCGCGACGACACGCTTTCCAGCTTTGCCCACGAAATCCTGACGCGATTGACGTGACTTGGACATGGCGGACGCGGCTGCAGCACCACGTCCGCCCCTCGATGCGACCCGAGGGCAAAATCAGTCGAAGCGCTTTTCCAGCAGCACGAGGTGCGGGTCACCATCAATGCCAAGAGGACGGAAGCCGCGTTCGCGTTCAAGCTCGATTGCTGCATGGTTGTCGCGGTCCTCGATCGAGATCACGCGCTTGAGCCCGCGCTTGCGCGCTTCCTGCCCGAGCAGATCAAGCATCGCCCAACCGATGCCTCGGCCGCGGAAATCGCTGCGGATCGAAACGGCGATCTCGCCGGTCTCCATCGCGGCATCGCAAGCAAGCATGGCAGAAGCGACCAGCACCCCGGTTTCATGCTCGAAAGCCAGAAAGCTTTCCGTGCGCCAGTGATCGCAATGAGTCAGCGGAGCGAGCTGCTCGTGCCCCACATGCCGGCTTGCCGCCAGAAAGCGGAAGCGGCGGTCATCGTCGCTGACTGCGGCGAAGAATGCCTCAAGCGCTTGCTCATCCTCGGCAAAGGCTGCTCGCACGTCGAGCCGGGTGCCGTCGCGGGTCTCGTACGGGCGGACCGGAGCAAGGTCGGCGAGGGTCGTGGCGGTCATGGGATGATCTCCTTGGGTGTGCCGAAGCGTTGCGTCCGGGATTACCATCGTTCGCCGCGCCAACCTTGATTCAGCGCAACGGGGCGAGGCTTGCCGCTTGCAAACAACGCAGAGCCACTTGCGCTGCTGCGCACCTCCTGCGGGGAAACACCTAGCGCCCTGAATCCCCACCGCTTCCAGCCGTCCTTCCGCATGTGGTTAACGCAAGAGGAGGTTCGCTCATGTGGCTGGAAACTGGTTCTGACGAGTATGACGCACAGCGCCGTGCATCGCGCGTCGGCATCGAGCTTCCCGTGCGGTGCAAGCACGGGACAAAACGGTCAACGGTTATGCTTAAGGATCTCAATCCATACGGTGCGCGCATCGAGGGATTGGACAAGCTGCGGATCGATGAGCCAATCTACCTCATGCTGCCCGGACTGCAGCCCAAGCTCGCGTTCGTGGTGTGGAGCCGGGACCGCGTGTCAGGTCTCGAATTCGAACATCGGCTTCACGATGCCGTGTTCGAACGGCTCGTCAGCGAATTTGCCATTCGTCACTATCGCGAGGGTCATCCGCCCAAGCCGGCGCCGATACGCTTTGCCGCGTGATGCCATGTGGGATCAGTGCTTGCCGCGGGCCTTGCCAATGGCATGCACGACAAAGGCGACGATCGCGCCCAGCACCACGCCGACAAGGGCAGAAAGTACGGCGTAGGTAAGCCAGCCGAGCACTCCGCCCAGTGCGCCCGTTGCCTGTTCCACCCAGTGCTGCGCCTCATGCGCCAAGTGTGCCGGCCCCGGGACGCCCAGCACCTCCAGCCCATGGAGGATGATGCCGCCGCCAACCCAGAGCATGGCCGCCGTGCCGACCGTGGCCAGCACTGCCAGCAACACTGGCATCGCCCGCAGAAGAAATCCGCCGATGGCCTTGGCCGCGGACGAGGTCCGCTTCACAAGATGCAGTCCGATATCGTCCATCTTCACGATGAAGCCGACGGTGCCATAGACCGCGATGGTCATGACCACGCCGACGAGTGCCAGGATCAGCGCCTGCTGTACGATGCCCTGATCGGCCACTTCGGCCAGGGCGATCGCCATGATCTCGGCCGACAGGATCAGGTCGGTCCGCACTGCACCGGAAACGCGCTCGTTCTCGAATGATGCGGCGTCGGCGGGCTGATCCTCAAGGGTTTCGCCATGCTTCTCGCCACCCAGCTTCTCCAGGAGCTTCTCGGCACCCTCAAAGCAGAGGAACAGACCCCCGGCCATCAGCAAGGGCGTGATCGCCCACGGCAGGAACGCGCTCAAGAGCAATGCTGCGGGCAGCAGGATCACCAGCTTGTTGAACAGGCTGCCCTTGGCAATCCGCGCGATGACCGGCAGTTCACGATCCGGGGTGAACTCGGTCACGTACGAAGGCGTGACGGCTGCGTCGTCGATCACCACCCCCGCAGCCTTCGTGCCAGCCTTTGCGGCAGCCGCGCTCACATCGTCAAGCGAGGCAGCAGCGGCACGGGCGATGACGGACACGTCGTCAAGCAGGGCGACAAGGCCGGTAGGCATTCTGGTTGGGATCCTTGCAGAGGCGGAAATTCGAAAGTTCGATGTGCGGGAACGACGAGACGAGTGCAAGGGTCCCGTTCAGCGCAATTTTGTCAGGTTCTCTCTCGCGAGCCGGGCACAGCGACCTGGATAAAGCGCGGCTTGCCTTTCGGCTCGGTAGCAGCGCCAGCGGCTTGTAGCGTAGACGGCGGCACCCGATGACGCGTGCACAGGCCGCCAGCACCATCGCTCGTCAAGGGCTGTTCGAATTCGACGCCGATCACCGCCTCCTCGGAACGCACCACCATCGAGACGACCAGTTGCCCCCCGCCCAGATCGACGACAAGGCTGGTCCCCACAGGCACGCCCAGCAACCCGTCGATCCGTGCTCCCGTCCGTGAAAGGTCGCGCATGACGGCCTCGTAGCGGTGGTCCTCGTGGATCACCGTCACACGGCGGAATACCGACCTTCTCTCCGGACGGTGCCGCCTGGGACCGTTGGGTTCAAGCTTCAGATCGCCGCTCTCGAGCCTGCTCTCCACTTCGGCCAGGGGCATGGCGCGGGCAAAGAGATGCCCCTGCACAAGCTTCGCCCCGCGCTTCTTCACCACGTCGAGCTGGTCGAACGCCTCGACGCCTTCAACCGTCGTCTCCATGCCCAGCGCCTCGGCCAGACCGATGATCGCCGAGATGATCTTGGCGCTGTTGTTGTCTTTCGCCGCGCAGGTTTCGACAAAGCTGCGGTCGATCTTGAGCTTGTCGAACGGAGCCGAACGCAGATAGCTGAGCGAGGAGTACCCCGTGCCGAAATCGTCCAGCGCCAGACGCACGCCCAGGCCTTTCAGTGAAGCGAAAACTTCGTCGACAGCTTCACTGTCCCGCATGAACACGGTCTCGGTCAGTTCGAGCTCCAGCCGTTCCGGATCGATCCCGCTTGTCGCCACTGCAGATGCCACTGCATTGACGAAGCCGGACACGGCAAATTGCACGGCCGAGACATTGACGGACACGCGCACGTTGTCGGGCCATTTCGCCGCATCGGAGCAGGCCTGCCGCAAGGCCCATTCGCCCAGGGGAACGATCAGGTTGCTCTCTTCGGCGATCGGAATGAACACCGAGGGCGCGATCGCTCCCCGCTCGGGGTGATTCCAGCGCATCAGCGCCTCGAATCCCACCACGTAGTTGTCGGCAATCCGGACGACAGGCTGGTAATGCAATTCCAGTTCACCGCGCCCCAGTGCTTCGCGCAGATCTTCGGTAAGGATCGTGCGCTCCTGCGCCTCGTCCTTGAGCTCGGCCGAAAAGAAGCGGAATTGCCCGCGACCGCCGTTCTTGGCGGCATAGAGGGCAAGGTCGGCCGATGCCACCAGCGTTTCGCGGTCATCGCCATCGTAGGGAGCCACGGCAACGCCAACCGAAGTGCCGATGACCGCTCGCTTGCCATCAATGGCATAGGGCTGCGAAATCATCTGGATCAGCTTGGAGGCGATCTCGCCCAGGCGGCCACGATCTTCGATATCCGGGAGGATGACCTGGAACTCGTCGCCCCCCAGGCGGCCGATATCGCCACGATCCCCGACGACCTTGCGCAGGCGATCGGCCACCTGGCGCAGCAGTTCGTCCCCGGCGGGATGACCCATCGTATCGTTGACGTGCTTGAACTTGTCGAGATCGAGCATCAGCAGGCTGCAACACCGACCGGAGGCGCGGTAGGCCGCCAGAATGGCATCCAGCCTGCGCGTCATGCGATGCCGATTGAAGAGGCCTGTCAGCGAGTCGAACTCGGCGGCGCGCTCATCCTCTCGCTGTCGCGCATATTCCTGCGTCACGTCACGGGCAAAGCCCACGTAACCGGTGAACGTGCCCTCCGGCGTGTACCTTGGCTGTCCCGACAAGGACCACCAGCGCTGGTCATCCCGGCGGACGGCAAAGCGCACGATGACATCGGATATCCGGCTGTGGGCAGAAAACTGGAAGGCCAGCGAACGCGACGGCTGGCCGGCAGCCGCGCTGCTGTCGGTTTCGACCACGCTCGTGAACGGGCGCCCGATATAAGACTGGGCGTGGTCGAGAATCGTCTGCGTGATATAACGCAACCGGCCCTCGCCGTCCGTGGCCCAGAGCCAGCCGAGACCGCCCTCTTCGAACCCGTCGAGAACCGCAAGCCGGACCGCTGAATCGACGTGATCGGAAGCTGGCGAGTTGACAGGGGTCTTCGCCGAAGAGCTGTCTGCACTTGCAGATGTCCCCTGCCTTCCCAGCCCCCTGAATATGCCTCTGACCATCAGACAGTTTCGTTCAAGCAAAAGTTGCAGGATTTTCAGCGTGCCAGACTAGACGGTGGTGGTTACTTTCACCCTAACGCCCGCCGTCAGTCCAAGATATCACGGATGGGAATGCCTATCTCGCTTAGACGGGCGTGAGCCGCTAAAGCGCGACAATGTCCTCGCCCGCGAAACGCCTGCACCATCTCGATGCCGCCCGCGCCTTGCTGCTGCTGCTGGGCCTGCCGTTTCACGTTGCCACCAAGGCAATCTTCGAGAGCACGCCGCCCGCAGTGGACTTTCAGCAGTCGCTGCTGATCGGTGGTTGGGCGTCTCTCACCCATGTGTTCCGCATGTTCGCGTTCTTCATGCTGGCCGGGTACTTTGCCGGCATGATCCGCGAGCGGAAAGGCACAAAGGCGTGGCTGGCGGAGCGGACCCGGCGGCTTGGCCTGCCATTCGCGGCGAGCCTTCTCACTCTCGGCGCTCTGCAGTTCCACCTGCAGGACCTGCTGCTGCACAAGTCATCGCCGACGTTTCTCGGCCTGCCCTTGGCGCTCGATCATCTGTGGTTTCTGGTCGTGCTGCTGGGCTTCTGCGTCACATACGCCGCCGTACCGATGCAGCGCTTGCGGCCCGGCTCCGGCGTCCAGCGCGCCATGCTGCTCGAAGGCCCCGGAGCGCTGATACTACTGGCTTCCCTCGCGCTGTGGGGCCTGTTGCGTTACGCACTCGAACAGGTCCCGCCCATCCCGAACGCACCGAGCGAAACCCTGCTTTGGCAGCAATACGTGTTCCACGCGGCGGGTTTCGCGCTTGGCGTGCTGGCGTGGCACGGCCAGCTTGGCGAGAGGATCTTTGCGCTGCGCAGCCGCTGGATCATCCCCGGCATCGTGGTTCTGCTGGTGCCTTACGTCCCGCTCGATCCGCTCATCCGACCCGCGCTCGGCAAGGAAATCTACCCCAATCTCGCGGGGACGCTGACCCTGCGCGCGCTCGAACTGCCGCTGGCCTATCTCATGTCGCTGGCTCTGTTCCGCCTGCTGGCCTGGGCAGTGAGAGGGCCGAGCAAGGTCGTCACCTTCTTCGTCGACGGTGCGCTGGCGATCTATCTCTTCCACCTTGTCTGGGCGATGATCGTCCTGCCGCAGGCACGGGCGTTGCCCATGCCCGCCGAAGCGCAATGGCTGGTCAGCGCAGCCGCCGTCCTGCTGCTGGCGGTGTTGAGCTACCTCGCCGTCCGCACCACCAACCTGACCTCGATACTGTTCTGTGGCGCGCCATTGAAGCAAGCCGCCTCTGCTGCCGCGCCGGTTTCACCCGCGCGCTCCTGACGAGCATCGCAGGCACGCTTTACCTTTGCGTGCGGCCTCGCTCCATCACCGCACGGCGGCGAGCCTCGACTTCGCCCGCCTCAACCTTCCCATTCATCGCACGGGAGACCTGGCCTTCAAGCGCGAGTGCCTCACCGAGGGGCAAGGCATAGCCGTCGTCGATCAGGGCCTTGTAAGCCATGGTCATACGCGGCTCGATGCTCGCCATGTCCTGCGCCAGCGCAATGCAGGTTGCGAGAAGGTCTGCCGCCGGAACCACCCGGTTGACCAGCCCCCATGCGCAGGCCTGCTCGGCCCCGATGAAGTTGCCCGTCAGCGAAAGCTCCTTGGCTCGCGATATGCCGATCATGCGCGAAAGCTTCTGCGACAGGCCCCACCCCGGCATGATGCCAACGCGCGCATGGGTATCGGCAAAGCGCGCGTTCTCGCTGGCAATCAGCACGTCACATGCCAGCACCAGTTCGAAGCCGCCGGTGATGGCCACGCCGTTGATCGCGCCGATCACCGGCTTGCGGCACTGCTCCACCGCCTTGACCGGATTGCGCTCGGCCTCCCCGGCGTTGGCATCGCCCAGCTTTGAAGTGTCGGACCCCAGCTCCTTGAGATCGAGTCCGGCAGTGAATGCACGCTCCCCCGCTCCCGTCAGCACGACCGCGCGGATGCTATCGTCGGCATCGATAGCCCGCATCACCTGCGCCAGTTCGGCGCGCAGAGCCGAAGACAACGCGTTCATCGCTTCCGGGCGGTTGAGCGTGACCACGGCCACGCCATCATGGCGTTCGACTTTGACGAGCATCCTGCATCTCCTTTAAGGGGTCGATTAAAGGCATGTCGTGGGCCCTTGGCAAGCCACTGCAACCCAAGTTCAGGCTTGCTTTCCACGCCAGAATCGCTATGCGCCGCCCCTTCGCGGGATGTCCCGTGAAACCGAAGAAAGCCGGAGGGGCCCCGCAATCCCGCGGACAAGCCAGCGATCGGTTAGTTAGATAAGGAAGCACAAAGCATGCCGCTTTACGAGCATGTCTTTCTCGCGCGCCAGGATCTGAGCCAGGCTCAGGTCGATACGCTCGCGGCCGCCGCCACCGAAATCGTCGAGAGCAACAACGGCAAGGTCACCAAGACCGAGACCTGGGGCCTCCGTTCGCTGGCATACAAGATCCAGAAGAACCGCAAGGCGCACTTCGTCCTGCTGAACATCGAAGCTTCGGGCGACGTGATCGCCGAGCTCGAGCGTCAGACGCAGATCAACGAAGACGTGATCCGCTACATGACCGTCCGCGTTGACGAACATGAAGCCGGCCCGTCGGTCATGATGCGCAAGAACGATCGCGAGCGCAGCCGTCGCCGCGAACGCGAAGGGGAATAAGACATGGCTCGTCCGTTTTTCCGTCGCCGCAAGAGCTGCCCGTTCTCGGGCAAGAACGCGCCGAAGATCGACTACAAGGACGTGCGCCTGCTGCAGGGCTTCATGTCCGAGCGTGGCAAGATCGTTCCGTCGCGCATCACCGCCGTTTCGGCGAAGAAGCAGCGTGAGCTGAGCCAGGCGATCAAGCGCGCCCGGCACATCGGCCTCCTGCCCTACATCGTGAAGTAAGGAGCGCCCAACATGCAGATCATCCTGCTCGAGCGCATCGAGAAGCTGGGTTCGATCGGTGACGAAGTCACCGTGAAGGACGGCTACGCCCGCAACTTCCTTCTTCCCAACAAGAAGGCACTGCGCGCCAACGAAGCCAACCGCAAGGTCTTCGAAGCCAACCGCGCCCGCATCGAAGCCGAAAACGCCGCCCGCCGCGAAGATGCCCAGAATGAATCGGGCAACGTCGAAGGCAAGGAAGTCGTGCTCATCCGCGCTGCTTCGAACGCTGGCCAGCTTTACGGCTCGGTCTCGGTTCGCGACATCGCCGACGCTCTGGTCGAACAGGGCGCCAAGGTCAGCAAGGCCATGATCGTGCTCGAACGCCCGATCAAGACCCTCGGCGTCTATGACGTCAAGGTCTCGCTGCACCCGGAAGTCTCGGTGAACGTCAAGGTCAACGTCGCGCGTTCGCCCGACGAAGCCGAACTGCAGTCGAAGGGCGTCAACGTCATCGACGCAATGTTCGACAACGAGAGCGGCGGCTTCACCGAAGCCTACGATCCGAACGCAGAACCGGGCGAAATCCCGACCGAACTGCTGGAAGGCGGCGAGGAAGCGACCGAAGCCTGAGGCTTCATCGCTTTTGCAACAGAATTGGGGGCGTCCTTCGGGGCGCCCCTTTTTCTATGGCCTCACTTCACGGGTTCAAGCCGCAGGAAGCGCGCGGCGTTGTTGTAGAGAATGTCGCGCTTCTGCTCGGGGCTGAGATAGTCCGCGTTCTGGATCAGCCCGATCGAGTAGGCCATCAGCCCCGGCCAGGCGAGCTGGTCCGTGCCGTACATCACGCGATCGCCAAAGCCGGCATCGACCAGCCGCTCGATATAGCGGTTCACATCCTTGCGGGGATAGCTCCAGATCAGGCCGGCGATATCGACATAGATATGGCTGTTGGCCTGCAGCAGGGTCAGCATGTTGTCGATCATCGGATAGCCGGCGTGCATCACCTGCACCCGCAGCTTCGGATGCCGCGCCAGCAGCTCTTCCAGCAACAGCGGGTTACCCATCGATCCGCGATACGTCGGCATGGCAATGTTGGCCCGGCCCGAACCGCCCGTCCCCATGTGGATCGCCACCGGAATGTCCAGCTTCTCGGCCAGCGCGAAATATTGATCGACGCGCATGTCCGAAGGCGAGATCCCTTCATACTGCAGGCCGATCTCGCCCATGACCTTGAAGCCGTCCTTGGTGAAGGCAACTTCCAACATCTTGAGCTGCTTGGCCGCATCGCTGCCTTCAACCCGGCCGAACGCTGTGCCCGGAATGACGCGCGACGGTGCCGCCGCCTGCCACTTCTTGACCGCCTCGACATCGCCGAACACCACGCCGCGCACGTTCAGCCGCTCCATCTCGGCCAGCACGGCCTTCATGTATTCGCCCTTCGGCGCCGGATAGAGCTTGGGCGAGCACTCCTCGCTGGACCAGCCGAACGGTGCTTCCGGCCCGTTCTTCGGATCGGAGGCTTCGAAGCGGGCCTGGTTCGGGCACACGGGCGTCGCCCATGGCGCGTCGGCCATGGCGTGCATGTGAACGTCGATGATCGGTGCCACGGCAGCAGTGGTGTTCTGGGCCGAGGCTGAGCCCGCTCCCATCAGCGCGATTATCGCAAGCAAACTCAGTCCAAGGCGCATCTTCGTGGCTCTCCCAGTGATGTATGACAGCGTTATCAGTCGAACCCGGTCAACGCGCAAGAGCTGTTTGGGTTGGCCGTCTAGGAAGCATGGCGGTGTCTTTGCAGGGACACGCAGCCGCGCTAGACAAGTGGGGATGGAAACAACTGAAACGATCGTCGCCGAGCTTTCCCGCGTCTACGACAAGGCCGTCGCCACCCTCCGGGCCGATATAGCAAATTACGCCAACCACGGCACCCCGCCCCCTGCCGAGCGGCGGACCGACGGCAGCTACTGCTACCCGGAACTGCACGTCCGCCTCAACGCGGAACCCAGCCACGAATCGACCGGCCGCGCATTCGGGCGCCTCACCCAGCGCGGTCACTATTCCTGCACGGTCACGCGGCCCGCACTGTTCGATGATTACCTGAAAGAGCAGATCGACCTGATCCGCGAAGGCTTCGAGGTCGAAATCGCGGTTCGTCCCTCGCGACAGGAAATTCCCTTCCCCTATGTGCTCGACGGTGCCTACGGTGCCCAGATCGGCCGCATAAACCCGCAGGAACTGGCGCAGCACTTCCCCGCCACAGACCTCGCCCACATCGGTGACGAAATCGCGGATGCCGATTATGCCGTCGGCGATGGCCCGATGCCGCTATCGCTGTTCGACGGCTTGCGCACCGATTTCAGCCTTGCCCGCCTGGCGCATTACACCGGCACGCAGATCGACGATTTCCAGCGCTACATCCTGTTCACCAACTATCACCGCTATGTCGACGAGTTCGTCGATTGGGCCGCGCAGCAGATCGATGGCGAGAAGTTCGTTGCCCTCACCGGCGCGGGCGGCCTCTCGCTCGATGCGCGCACCGAGGATGCCCGCGCGCGCCTGTCCGACACGGCATGGCGCCGTCACCAGATGCCCGCCTATCACCTTGTCGCCCCAGACAAATCGGGCATCACGCTGGTCAATATCGGTGTCGGCCCATCGAACGCGAAGACGATCTGCGATCACCTCGCCGTCCTGCGCCCCGAGGCCTGGCTGATGATCGGTCACTGCGGCGGCTTGAGGCCGACCCAGAAGATCGGTGATTACGTGCTCGCCCACGCCTATCTGCGCGACGATCACGTGCTGGATCCGGTCCTTCCGCCCGAGATTCCCATCCCCGCCATCGCCGAAGTCCAGGTGGCCTTGCAGAAGGCCGCGGAGCTTGTCTCGGGCGAAGGCGGAACCGACCTCAAGAAGCGCATGCGCACTGGCACGATCGTTACCACCGACGATCGCAACTGGGAGCTGCGCTACACCCATTCCGCCCGGCGCCTGTCGCTCAGCCGCGCAGTCGGCATCGATATGGAAAGCGCCACCATCGCCGCCCAAGGCTACCGCTTCCGCGTGCCCTACGGCACCCTGCTGTGCGTGTCCGACAAGCCTCTCCACGGCGAGATCAAGCTGCCGGGCCAGGCCAACCGCTTCTACGAGGAAGCCATCGCCGCCCACCTCGCCATCGGCACGACCGCGTGCGACCTGCTGCGGCAGGAAGGCCCCCGTCTCCACAGCCGCAAGCTGCGCGCGTTTAACGAACCGCCGTTCCGATAAGGCCACAAAAAGAAAGGCAATCCGGAGCAACTAGCCTTGCTCGCGGATTGCCGAGGTTGCGTCCCATCGCTCCGGGGTGGCCGGAGCCTGGTCCTGATTACTTGAAAACTTCGGCGCCCAGCGTGTCCATCGCGCTGCGGAACATGTCGACCGAGTTCGAGAAGACCTCGAAGTCGATACCCTTCCCGGTGACCATGTCCCAGGTCATCATCACCGCATCATCCTTGCCCAGCGAGACCGAGGCAAAGCGGGTATTGCGATTGAAGCGCACGGCGTCTTCGGCGGTGAACTTCTTCTCCGGTGTGAAGTTGGCGACGAACTGCAGAGACTGGCACCCATCATGGGTCTTCTCGTTGCATTCGTAGAACAGAAGCGCCGCTTGCCAGCCACCGATCTCGGTGTTGATCAGCGGATCGCCATTGCCATCCTTGGCAAGTTCGGCGGTATATCCGAGGTTCTTCAGCGCCTCGGCCACACCTTCAGGCTTTACCGCGCTGACAGTGGCAGTTGCCGCCTGAGCTGCCGAAGGGGCAAGAACGCTGACGGCAGCGGCCGCCAGCAGGCTCTTCCAGATCATTCGCATCCTCAATCCCGAAAAGGGCTCTTGCCGGCCCGTTCGTTTATGGACGCGAAGCTGCCATCATTGCGTGCCCTCGGCAAGAGGGGTCGAAAACCCTTTTTCAGTCCATCAGGAACGCGACGAGCTCCTCGCCCATTTCCGGCCTTGTCACACAGCTCATATGCGTGCCGGGGATCCAGGTAAGCGTGCCATCCGGCAGTGCCGCTGCCAACCGCTCGGCCGAGCCGTTGTCGCTGTCCTGATCGCCGCACAGCACCTGGCACGGCATCGTGATCGCCGAAAGCTCGGCAGGATCCGTGTCTGCCATCGTGCCAAGCAACATCCGCGCTGCCAGCCGGTCAACGCCCATGGTCTTAAGGAACTGCTGCGATAAGTACGCCGGATCATCGCGCTTGATCGTGCCGAAGCGGTCGATCACGTCGAGGAAGAAGTCCTGCCGCCGCGCCCAGCCGGCCAGCCCTTCCAGTCCCATGCCGGAAAGCACCAGCCTGCGCGGTTTCATGCCGCCGATCACCGCGCGCGCCGCAGTCCGCGAGCCGAGCGAGAAGCCGACGAGATCGAAGTCCGTCAGGCCAAGATGCGCCGCCAGCGCCTCAAGATCGCGCACCAGCACGTCTTGCGGATAGGCGGCTGGGTCATGTGGCGCCGCACTGCGGCCATGAACGCGCAGGTCCGGCATCAGGCATTCGAAGCCAGCCTCAGCCAGCTTCGCCGCCGTCCCGAACTTGATCCAGTTGACCTCAGCCGAGGAAAACAGGCCATGCAGAAGCACCACCGGCCTCCCCGCGCCCAGGCGATGCAGCGCCAGCTGCGCGCCGCCAAAGCCGGGGAAGAACGCGGTGGTTGCTTCCGTCATCAGGCGATCAGCCCTTCTTCAGGTGGCGGCGACCGAGCAGCTCTGCGATCTGCACCGCGTTCAGCGCGGCGCCCTTGCGCAGGTTGTCCGAAACGCACCAGATGTTCAGACCGTTGTCGATGGTCGAGTCTTCGCGAACGCGCGAAACGAACGTGGCGAAATCGCCGACGCATTCGACCGGCGTCACGTATCCGCCGTTCTCGCGCTTGTCGATCAGCATCACGCCCGGCGCTTCGCGCAGGATGTTCTGCGCTTCCTCGGCAGAGATTTCGTTCTCGAACTCGATGTTGAGCGATTCCGAGTGGCCGATGAACACCGGCACTCGCACGCAGGTAGCCGTGACCTTGACCTTGGGGTCGAGGATCTTCTTGGTCTCGGCGACCATCTTCCATTCTTCCTTGGTCGAACCATCGTCAAGGAAGACGTCGATGTGCGGGATCACGTTGAAGGCGATCTGCTTGGTGAACTTCTTGGGCTCG
>OFDC01000257.1_pt1 | contig 47789 bp, 39 predicted proteins | sample 1520941 | NCBI WGS metagenome assembly OFDC01 (sample SAMEA94258168, study PRJEB24077) | hot springs metagenome | biome: Aquatic biome; feature: Water | place: India | collected 2012-12-06 | depth 5 m | reverse complement strand
GACAATCCTAACGGTAGGATTAGCTTAAAATAAGAACCTTAAATGTACGGTGTGTAGTACGGGCGGTTGCCACTATTTAAGGTTTGCGGTGGGGCTTCACCGTCTTGCAGAAGGAATCCCCTCACTCTAGGGAGGGGAGGAAGTCAATAACGACTCATTGGTTCAGTGGTTTATTGTTATTTAACTGAGCGTAGTTAATATTGTTACCCGTCGTTGGCATCGGCACGGATGCTTGTTGCTCAGGGCGTTTTTGGGTGACCGCTTGCGGGGGTTTACTGTCGTCACTGGTGATTTCATTGTCCTTGCTATCGACACGCCTAGTACCATTGTCAGTCAGCTCAATGGTTTCCTGCTCTTGTTTTTTGGATTTTGCGCGATTATTGACTGACACCCATTCCACAGGTTGACCTTTGAGCATTTTAGAGGTGAAATCCATCCAAATCGGTAGCGCCGCCACGCCACCAAATTCTTTTTTACCCATACTGATAGGTTGGTCAAAACCGACCCAAACTGTCGTCACCATTCTAGGATGGATACCAGCAAACCACGCATCTTTGGCATCATTGGTAGTACCTGTCTTGCCACCTACATCTGAGCGGCCTAATGCCCGCGCCTTAACCGCAGTACCGCGCTGGATGACATCACGTAAGATATTCGCCATTTGAAATGCCACGTTAGAAGAAATAATACGCGGTGCTTGCTGCGCTGGAATATACTGAATAGGCATGGGTTTTAGCTTATCAGTGTCGGGACCTGCATCATATAACTGCGCTTCAAGCGACGCTTGGCGTGCTAGCATTTGCTGGGTGCTGGCTTCTAATGCTGCTTCTTCTTTGCTAAGTTTTTTGTTATCCTTTTTGTCTAAACTGTCTTGTTCTTTGGTTTTAGCCAGTGGGTTTGCGTTGAATAAATCCGATTTTTCAGTCGCTTTATCGCCCGCTTCAGCGTCGCCACTCTGACCGCTTAACAAGGCAGCTTGTTGTTCTTGGAAGGCGGTTAGGTTGTCTTCATTGGTTTGCTGTAAATCATTGTTAAAGCATACGGCACAGGCTTGTTTTGGGTTAGCTTGGTACTGCAGCTTACCGCTGTAGTCAAAAATCTGCTGAATAAAATAAGGTTGAATACGGTGACCACCGTTGGCAAAGGCCGCATAGCCCGTCGCCATCTGTAGTGGAGTTGCTTCACCAGACCCGAGTGCCAATGATAACGTGTTTGGCATGCGTTCTTTTTCCAACCCAAACGCATTGAGTAGCTCACGCGTATCAGAGATGCCCGCTGAACGTAGTACCCGAATTGATACTAGGTTGCGTGATAGGTATAAGCCTTTACGCAGTGGAATCATCCCCAAATTGCGACCGTCTGAGTTTTTGGGTTTCCATGAACCGACGGTCAACGGATCATCAGATATCATGGTATCTGGGCTAAAGCCTTTTTCAAGGGCAGCGGTATAGATTAATGGCTTGATGGTTGAGCCTGGTTGGCGATAACCTTGAATGGCGCGGTTAAATTTACTTTTATTAAAATCAAAGCCCCCAACGACCGCAACTAACGCGCCAGTTTTTGGATTGACAGATACTAGGCTGCCTTCAACGGCTGGAATTTGCACCAAGCTCCAGCTGGTGTTGTCAGCATTTGGTGTGACATACACAATATCATGCAGGTTGACGATGTTGTTGGAGATAAATGCTGAGTTGGGATTGCGGTAGTGCAGTGTCGCCCAGCGCATGTTTGACCAAGGTACTTTAATCTGAGTACCGTCTTTCATGACCGCATCAAAGCCATTGCCAGGATAGACTTTGGTGACTTCAACCGGATAAAAAGAATGGATAACCGGGAAGTTGGCAAGCTTGCCAAGTTTTTCTTTATCTTTTGTATTAGCAGGGGCGCCGCGCCAACCGTGGCGGCGATCATAGGCAAATAGACCGCGTTTAATGGCGTTTTCTGCAATTTCTTGTGCTTCACTATTAATGGTAAGCTTCACGCGCCAGCCCGAATTGATGACCGCTTCGCCATATTGCTTTACCAATGAGGCACGGGTCATTTCCGCCAAATACGGTAAGTTTTTATCAAGTTTTGCTTGGTATAGGCGCAGCCCAATGGGGGCGGCAACTGCTTCGTCGTGTTGCGCTTGGCTAATTGCGCCATTTTTAAGCATCTGACCCAAAATCCAGTTGCGCCGCTCTAACGCGCGCTCAGGGTTGGCAACAGGATTGTATTTTGATGGCGCTTTTGGCAGACCGGCAATCATTGCCATTTCTGCAATGGTTAGGTTATTTAATGATTTACTATAATATTGCTTAGCGGCGGCTTTAATCCCATACGCACCTTGACCCAAATAGATTTTATTAACATATAAGGTCATGATGTCTTGTTTAGATAGCTTTTCTTCAATTTTACGGGCTAAAAATAACTCCGTTAATTTACGATTAAGGGTACGCTCGGAGGATAAAAAATAATTTTTGGCAACCTGCTGGGTAATCGTTGACCCCCCTGTCTGGCTATCCTCGCTCACCGCTTCGGTCAGTGCGCGCCCAATGCCCTTAATACTGATACCACTGTGCTGAAAAAATGACGAATCTTCGGCCGCTAAAAAAGCATTCACCATATTTTTGGGAATTTGCTCATAAGTCACTGGCAGAGACATATCATTACCGTATTGACCAATTAATTGGTTGTCCTCGGTATAGATTTGTAGTGGCATTGACAGCTTGGCTTTTTTAAGGTCATCTAAGCTTGGCAGGCTAGGTGATATATACATCGCCATACCATAAAAACCGATGGGGAAAGCTAATATCAAAATAAAAAGAAACGCTAAAATTGCAACCAAGAGATTGAGTAAAAATTTCATCCAAGTAAAGGTAGCAGCAGTCGACTGGGTCATAAAGTCATTAGCTCAAAGCAAAATAAAGCCCCATTATACCTAAAAAAATTTGAGTTCTGTGAAAAATCTATTTTGCTTTTATATTGTTTTTAAACCAGCTAATAAATTAGTCCTAACTAAAGGTTGAATCTCTAAAGTTTCTAAAGTATTGTAGCGTAGTAAAAATCACGTTACCGAACTTAGTATACAAGGAACAAACTTGTGAGGTTATTTACAAAAAACAACAAGCAAGTCGTTGGGGTAGATATCACCACCACTGCGATAAAAATGGTTGAAATAACACGACAGCAAGGTCTATTTCACTTAAGAAATTACGGCATTGAACCGTTACCCCGCGGTGCAGTTGTGGATAAAAATATTGTAGATATTGACGCGGTCAGTGACGCCCTCGCAAGATTATCCCGCGGTAGCGGTTTTTCTAGTAAACATATCGCGACAGCCGTATCTGGGTCTTCGGTCATTAGCAAAATTATTGAGATGGAAGCGGATCTCACAGAGCTTGAAAGAGAATCTCGTATCCGTCTGGATGCTGACCAATATATTCCCTATCCTTTATCAGAAGTGAATTTAGATTTTGAAGTGATAGGTCCTTCAGCCACGCCTGATATGTGTAAGGTATTGTTGGTTGCCTCTCGCACTGAAAACGTCGACCAACGTGTTGATGCGGGCGCTTTAGCGGGACTGGATACTAAAATTGTGGATGTAGAGGCTTACGCAGTTGAACGTGCCTTTCAATTGATGGTCGATAGCTTGCCAGGTCAACCTGAGCATGTAGCACTCATTGATATCGGGCATAGCCAAACCACGCTTTATATTGCAAAAGACGGGGAGTTTGTATACAGCCGTGAACAGCTTTTTGGTGGCGCCCAGTTAACTGAAAGTATTCAAAGTCGTTATGGTTTGACATTCGAGGAGGCGATGATTAATAAGCGCACCCTGTCATTGCCAGATGATTACTATACCGATGTGTTAATGCCATTTTTAGATGCCATTGTGCAGCAAATCACCCGCTCGCTGCAGTTTTATTTTTCATCAAGCCAAAATAGCCAAGTAGACTATATTTTGTTGGGTGGGGGTAGTGCCAGCATTGCGGGTCTAGCAAGCATGGTTGAACAAAAACTTGGTACCCGCACAGGTATTGCCAATGCATTTTCAAATATGACGATTAATAACCATATCAACACTGAATTACTGATTATGGACGCGCCAAGCTTAATAGCAGCTTGTGGCTTGGCGTTACGGAGTTTTGATTAATGGCAAAGATTAATTTACTTCCTTGGCGTCAAGAACTTCGTGAACGTAGAAACCGTGAGTTTATGACTTTAGTGGTAGCAGTATTGTTTTTATCGCTACTCGGTGCCTTTGCAGCATGGAGTTACTATAAAAATACCCTAGAAAACCAGCAGCTTGCTAATGAACGCATCAAACAAGAAAACGCTAATTTAGACAAGGCGTTAAAAGAAATCGAAACCCTTGAGCAGCAGCGTGATGATATCATTGCGCGTATGAAAGTGATACAAGACTTGCAAGGTCGTCGCCCTGTGCCTGTTCGTATTTGGGACGATATTGCCAGAATTATCCCCGCACAAATGTATTTAACCAGTATGAAGCGTGAAGCTGATACCATCACCTTTACCGGTCAAGCCGACAATCCAAATGTGATTTCAACATTTATGCGCAGTCTTGATGGAACCCAGTGGTTAGAAAAATCGGCGGTGGTCAGTATACAGCAGCCCAATGCAGTGGCTTATCAAGCCCCCACACCCGCACCTGCTGCCGGTAATATCAGCGCTAGCAGTACCAGCGCAACCTTACCAGAAGCCAATTACGTGACTTTTGTGGTAACAACCATGGTTAAGCAAACCGACGTTGCCAGTGCCACCGCTGCCAGTGGCGTTGCGGCAAGTGCGAGTAAGGAGAAATAACGGTGAAATTAACCAATCCGCTAAAAAGACCGAGACTTGTCAAAAAACCCGTTCAAATTACCGCAAAAAAATCGTTTGATGTTAAAGCCTTTACCGAAAGCTTTAAATCACTAGACCAAAACAATTATGGTAGCTGGCCTGTGCCTGTTAAGGTGACCGTCTTGCTATTTATGGTCGCTGTTATCGCCTTTTTAACTTGGTTTTTACCGATTAGTAGCAAACGTGAGGAGATTGCCGCTGCCGAAGCCGAGCAGCAAACCTTGCTCGATCAATATCGCCAAAAAGAATCCAAAGCACGTCATTTAAAAGAATATCAAGCCCAAGTATTAAAAATGCAGTCTGATTTTAAAGAACTGCTCAATCAATTACCCAAAGACACCCGTATTTCTGACCTAGTGGATGGGATTAATATGGTTGGTGTGGGCAGTAATGTCAAATTTCAGGATATCAAAGTTGAGCCAGAAGTGTCCCAAGAGCTCTTTATTGAGCAGCCAATTCGTATTGCCGCTTTAGGGGATTATCACCAATTTGGCTCATTCCTTAGTGGGCTTGCTAAATTACCTCGCATTATTACCTTACATGACTTTGAAGTCACCAACCCTAGTCCTAGCCTAGACAAGCTACCAGAAACCAATCTTGTTTTGAACGTTAAAACTTATCGTTCAAAAGAGCTAAATGAAGAAGAATTGAAAAAGGCACAACAAGATAATCAAAAAAATGCCGCTGGGTCTGACAATAAGGAAGCAAATAATGGCGATAAATAAAAAACAGCTTACTATTTGCTTAGCGCTATTAGCCTTATTATCTGGCTGTACTGACCGTGTCGGTTTGGCAGAGCAACAAATGCAGGACATCCGTCAACAGCCCGCGCAACCGGTAAAGCCACCACCGACACCTGAAGTGGTCCAAGAGTTTAATTACAGCGCTTCACAGCTGCGTAGCCCATTTATGCCGCCAAGTTTAATGCTGCAAGCCAATCAACTACAGCAAATGCAAGGGGTCAGACCCGATGTGACCCGACTCAAAGAACCGCTTGAACAATTTGAGTTGAACGAGCTTACCTATAAAGGTACGATGGTGTCATCATCTGGCGAGGTATATGGTCTTGTTCAACGCCCAGATGGGGGCATTGCCAGTGTCAAAGTGGGTAATTATATGGGTAAAAATGATGGGCGTATTGTAGAGATTACGCCAACCCAAATTAACTTAATTGAAATCATACCAGACAGTCGTGTCGGTTATGTCGAAAAACCAAACTCAATTGTTGCCGCAGTTAGTCAATAAAACAAAGGGATAACTCAATGAATTTTAATGCCTATCCATTTCGAACTTCAACGTCTAAGCTAGCGGTAGCGATGAGTGCGATGTTAGTATCTAGCAGCGTGTTTGCAGCTGATACCATTAGAAATATCTCGGTTACCACGCCGAGCGCTATGTTAACAGAACTCAATATCGACTTTGCTAATAGTGCTGTGACCCCGACGGCTTATGAACTTACTTCACCCACACGACTGGTGTTGGATTTCCCCAATGTAAATAATCAAATTGCATCACGGATGCAAACTTATAACAAAGGCTATGTCAACAATGTCACCACGCTGACCAATGACAGTATGACACGTATGATTATTGAGTTGTCAAATCAAGCGACCTATAGTACGCGTGTGGTCAATAATCGCCTCGTTGTCTCCATGCAGCCGAAGGGAAGCACCGCTGCAATAACCACCGTAGCTACCAATCCAGCAATCGTTACACCTGTGGTGACTAGCCCTGTGGTTGAGAATCAGCCTGCTGTCGTCGTGACTGAACCTGTGCCTGCCCCTGTGATTGTCACGCCGCCACCTGTGGTCGTGCAAACGCCGCCACCTGTTGCCGTCGTGACCCAAACACCAAAAGTCGCCCCACCCACCAATACCATGGTAGTCAAAGTCAATCCTTTATTAAATCCTGCTGCCGCGGTTGTTCAACAATATAACTATGATGGTCTAGCGGCAATTAATTTTAATGGTACCTCGAACGGCGGCGGTAATATTAGCATTAATTTGGTAAATGACAGCATCCCTGTGGATGTGCAGCGCATGGGTGACGAGTTAGTCATTCGTCTGACAGGCGCTACCATTCCAAGTCGCCTGCAAAAACAAATGACCGTAGGTAATGGCTTGGTGCGTGATGTTATCGCAACCAACCAAGGACGAAATGGCGTGATTCGTATTACCATGACAGGCGATTATGACTATAAAGCCTTTCAAACAGGTAATCAGCTAAATATCACTATTGATCCCCCCAAACGTCTGCGCGAGCCGACCATTGAAGAGCGTACCTACAGTGGGGCACCTTTATCACTAGAGTTTCAAGATGTCAGCGTGCGGACGATTTTAGAAGTGTTGGCACAACATACCAATACCAATATCGTTGCCAGTGACAGCGTCAGTGGTAATATTACCTTGCGTCTGATTAACGTGCCTTGGGATCAAGCCTTAGACATTATCCTAAAAAGTAAAAATTTGGATAAACGGGTTAATGGTAATGTAATTTGGGTGGCACCCGCGGCAGAACTTGCCAAACAAGAAGCCGATGAGTTAAAAGCCCAGCAAGAGAAAAAAGTATTAGACCCCCTGCGTACCGAATATATTCGACTCAACTATGCCAAAGCAGAAAATGTACGAACACTCATTGAAGCAGGCAGAGCAACATCCGATCGTTCGAGCGGCAATACCTCACTGTTAACAGACAGAGGTACAGTCACAATCGATACCCGAACCAATACTTTGATTGTTAAAGATACCGCTGAAACCATCAGCAACATCCGTGATTTGATTAGTAAAATCGATATCGCCGTCAAACAAGTGATGATTGAAGCTCGTATTGTGAGTGCTAGTGATGCTTTCACCAAGGAGCTTGGAGTTAAATGGGGTATTTTATCGCAAGGCGCGGCAAGTAATCGTAACCTGCTGGTAGGTGGTAAATTAAGTACCATTGATAAACTTAAGACTTATACCACGGCTACAAATGCCGATGGTACTACCTATCCAGTCTATAGTGGTCTCACTGCGGCTAATAACCTCAGTGTCAATTTGGGGGTAAACAACGCCGCCGCAGGATCGATTGCCTTTGGCTTGTTGAGCATTTCAGATTTACTATTAGATTTAGAATTGTCAGCCATGCAAGCGGATAACAAAGGTGAAGTCATCTCCAGTCCAAAAGTGCTAACTTCTGATAAGCAAACCGCCAAAATCATGTCAGGCACACAAATCCCTTATCAAGAAGCCTCTGCCAGTGGCGCGACATCTACATCCTTTAAAAATGCCGCACTTAGCTTAGAAGTTACTCCAAATATAACACCTGAAGGAAAGATAGGATTAGAGCTATTAATTGAGAATGGTACACCTAATTATTCTACTAATCCAGTTTCTATAGATAAGGATTCGATTAATACGAGTGTAGTTGTTGATGATGGTCAGACTGTAGTTTTGGGTGGAATATTTAAAAATATTTTAGGAAATAATGTTACAAAAGTGCCTTTTTTAGGGGATTTACCTTATGTTGATCGCTTCTTTAAACGCACCTCAAAAACCAATAACAAGCAAGAATTATTGATTTTTGTGACCCCAAAATTGGTGAATGACACAGGTCGTATCAATTAATTGACAACCCAACAGACGCTTTGCATAACAAAATAGTGTTATAGCGCATTGCCACAAATCACAGTATAATGTTTTCAATATATTATAGAGTGATTTGTGGTTTTTTTATGGAGTGTAATCAACCTAAGCCGTTAATTATTTTGATTGGTCCAATGGGTGCGGGTAAGACCACAATTGGTAAACTGTTGGCGCAGCAACTTGGGTTTACGTTTTATGACAGTGATCAGGAAATAGAACGCGTCTCAGGCGCGAGTATTAGCTGGATTTTTGAAAAAGAGGGTGAAGTAGGGTTTCGTCAACGCGAAACACGTGTACTTGATAAACTAACCCAGCTCGATCATGTCGTACTAGCCACAGGCGGCGGGGCAGTTACTATCGATGAAAATCACCATTTTTTAAAACGGGGTATAATCATCTATTTGCGGGCAGAAGTTGACATTCAGTATGAACGCACTTGTCGTGACCGCAACCGTCCGTTATTACAAATAGACAATCCTAAGCAAAAGCTAACCGAACTGTTTTGTAAACGTGACCCAATTTATCAGCAGCTTGCTGACATCACCATTGTTACCGGTCACAGTTCCCCAAAAAAAATGGTGCATGATATTTTGCTGCAATTGCAAGAAGCCAATATAACCGTCTAAATGTCGCAATCTCGATATGACAAGCTAATTGATGACAACCTACTAGATGACAAAAAGATAACATTGATATGAGTACCGCCATGCGCCGTGAGTTAATTGTCCATACCCGTTCACACGACTATCCCATTTTTATTGGGGAAAATCTCATCGAAACCTTTGATTTTGCTGACTATATTGGCGGCAAACAAGTATTGGTTGTCACCAATGAGACAGTTGCACCCTTATATCTTGACAAGCTCGTCGCACGTCTGCCTGCCGATAAACTCGTTAAAACTTGTATTTTACCGGATGGTGAGCAATATAAAACCCAGCAAAGCATTGACCTTATTTATGATCAGTTGATGGAAAATCACTTTAACCGTGACTGTACGCTGATAGCCCTTGGCGGTGGTGTCATTGGTGATATGGTGGGTTTTGCGGCAGCAAGTTTTATGCGCGGTGTCGATTTTATCCAAATTCCCACAACGTTGTTATCGCAAGTGGATTCCAGCGTGGGCGGCAAAACAGGCATCAATCATCGCTTGGGCAAAAATATGATTGGCGCGTTTTGGCAGCCGCGTCTTGTTTTGGCAGATATGACCACCTTAAAAACCTTGCCACCGCGTGAACTATCAGCAGGGTTAGCAGAAGTGATTAAATACGCGTTAATCGGCGATGTGGCGTTTTTGGCTTGGCTTGAAACCCATATGACATCGTTACGCACGCTCGATTTGAATTTATTAGCCCAAGCTGTACTGATTTCTTGCCAGCATAAAGCGGATATTGTGGCGCAAGATGAGTTTGAAGCCAATAAGCGTGCGCTGCTTAATTTTGGTCATACCTTTGGTCATGTGATTGAAACGCATGAAGGTTATGGCAATTGGCTACACGGTGAAGCAGTCGCGGTAGGCATGATTCAGGCGATGCAGTTGTCACAAAAACAAGGGTGGCTTAGCGCGGATGATGTTGACAGAGCCAGCTCTTTAATCGCTCGTGCTAATTTACCTACCCATCCGCCAGCCATTAAGGTGGACACAGCACTGGATTTGATGGGTCATGATAAAAAAGTCAAATCCGGCAAAATTCGTCTCGTATTACTAGAAAAATTGGGACAAGCGGTATTGACGTCAGCGTATGATCCAGCGTTACTGACAGACGTACTGGCTTTGACTGACAAACCTAATTGATATAAATTTTATAGATGGGTTAAAGCGTCATATCGGGCGTTAACCTTACCTCGGACAGAAGGTTGTTTTATGGTGCATTCTTTATCTACGCTGTATCGTTCATGGGCATTTAAAGTGACCACTTGGCTGATTTTAGCGGCGATTGCAGGAGGCTTGACGGTCATGGTGTGGATTGCCTCTGCGGTAAAGCCTGCCAAAAGTGCGGTGAAAGCGGCGAGTAATACCAATCAAAATCAAGATCCCACCGCGCTACTATTGGTAAAACCACCTGAAGAGCTTCATACCGAAGTGAGACCCATCAAATTTGATGCGGTGATTCGTGATATGCGCAACTATCCCAAAGAATTTAAGGACAGTCGCTTTATCAAGGCCAATAACGGTAAATGGACAGTTCAAGTCATGAACGTGGTGGAGCACGAAGTGGTCACCGATTACCTAAATAGCCGTGACGATCGTGATAAATTTAATTATTTTCGTATCGTTGATGCCCATAACCAAAAACGCTTTGTTGTTACCTATGGCGTATTTGGCTCAGTACAAGAAGCGGTTGGCGCGGCTAAAGTAGTGAATTTTAATTTGCCAAAAGATGTCAAAGCATTTCCTGAAGAATTTAAAGTGTATGCCCCACAAATGGATGAATATGAAGTCACGCCGCCCCTTCGTGATGTCGGTAAGACAGCCGCGCGAGAAGTCAAACTAACCTCCACACCAAAATTATTGCCCGCACCAAAAGCCAAAGTTGAACGACAGCCACAAGCTGCGAATCCTACAGCAGCACAACCAAAACACGTAGCACCAAAAACCAGCATTGAAAAGTCAGCCAATCTGCAAGAGACCCTTTCTATCCAAGAAGGTAAAGTGATTGCTGAAGGTGACAGTAACGACTCAAATACCACCCGTTTAGAACCAAAAGTTATCAATAGCAAGAATGATAATGCTGACGTTAAACCCAAACAAACCCATAGCAAGCCGGCTGAAGACAAGCCAAAAGCCAAAGAAGCCTCAAAGGATAGTATGGGCGAGTTAATCAAGCAGAAGTCCCAAGACAACTAGTGACTTTAGATGAGTTGGTGAGTTTTGGGATTCAAATAACAGTGGATTTTTCCACCCTTTTTCGTTAATATAACGAAGGGTATCATTTTTATTTCTTATGGTATATATAGATAACAAACATGGCGGTTATCTATTCCAATCTTTTATGATTCAATAGCAAACATTGCACATATTTATAGTATGCCCATTTCTTTGCTACCAGCTTGTTAAGGGAACACGCTTATGTCTTTAAATCAGTATTCAGATCAGCATAATCTTTACCAACCCGATGTGTTCAAAGACAACTGTGGGTTTGGTTTGATTGCGCATACCCATGGTGAAGCTAGTCATGACTTAGTGCAAACAGCGATTCATAGCTTAAGCTGTATGACCCACCGCGGTGGCGTGGCAGCCGATGGTAAGACAGGCGATGGTTGTGGTCTATTGATTGCGACGCCCAAAGTATTCTTTAAAAAAATCGCTTCAGACAATGGCTTTACCCTAAACGAAATTTTTGCCGTCGGCACGGTATTTGTTAACCTTGATAAAGCATTAGCACAGCATAGCCAAGATACCCTAAGTCAAGCGATTGAAGCACAAGGTTTGCTAGTCGCTGGCTGGCGTGATGTGCCGGTTGATTTAAGTATCGTCGGTGACATTGCCCGTGAATCACTCCCAGGTTTTAAACAAATTTTAGTCAATTGCCCCATCAATATGGACGAGGCAACGTTTAACCGTAAATTATTCGTTGCACGCCGCAAAGCAGAAATCGCGCTAAAAGATGACCCGTTATTTTACGTGACGTCATTGACCTCACAAGTGGTTATCTATAAAGGCTTGGTGATGCCTGCCGATTTGCCCGCGTTCTTCTTGGATTTACAAGACGAACGTTTGGCGTCACACATTGTGGTATTCCACCAACGTTTCTCAACCAATACCCTGCCAAGATGGCCACTCGCCCAGCCTTTTCGCTATCTTGCCCACAATGGTGAATTAAACACGATTGACGGTAACCGTGACTGGGCGGTCGCTCGTACACCAAAATTTGTCACTGATTTGATTCCAGAGCTGCAACAATTACAGCCACTCGTCAACCGTGTCGGCTCTGACTCATCAAGCTTAGACAATATGCTTGAGGTACTGGTGTCAGGGGGTATGGATTTATTCCGTGCGCTTTCTATCCTTGTGCCGCCCGCCTGGCAAAATGTTGACACCATGGACATGGATTTACGCGCGTTTTATGAGTTTTACTCACAGCATATGGAAGCGTGGGATGGCCCAGCCGGCCTAGTCATCCAAGATGGTCGCTATGCGGTTTGTATGCTTGACCGCAATGGTTTACGTCCATCACGTTGGGTGACTACCAAAAATGGCTATATCACCGTGGCGTCTGAAATCGGTACTTGGGATTATCAGCCTGAAGACGTGATTGCTAAAGGTCGCGTCGGACCGGGTCAAATGCTAGTGATTGACACTGAAACTGGTAACATCATGGACACCAAAGCAGTGGGTCGTCAGCTGAAAAAAGCCCACCCATATCGCCTATGGTTACGTGAAAATGCGGTACGTCTACGAGATGATGAGCAGCTAGAAGAAAAAGCTTATGAGCAACGCGAAACAGGCGAGCATCTGTTAGCGCTGCAAAAAATGTTCCATATCACCAATGAAGAACGCACAGAAATCATTCGTCCTTCAGCCGAAAACGGTCAAGAAGCCGTTGGTTCGATGGGTGATGATACCCCGATGGCGGTACTGTCAAAACAAGTTCGTCACGTGGCTGATTTCTTCCGTCAACAATTTGCTCAGGTGACCAATCCACCAATCGATCCTTTGCGCGAAGCGATTGTCATGTCATTGGAAACTTGTTTGGGTAGCGAAAAAAATATTTTTGAACCCACGCCAGACCACGCCAACCGTATCGTGTTGTCATCGCCTGTGTTGTCATCGAGCAAAATGATGCAACTACGCAGCGTCACAAAACCAGGGTTTGAAATTGAAACCATTGATTTGAATTATGATGAATCAATGGCATTAGAAGATGCCATCAGACACATCTGTGAGCAAGCTGCCCAAGCCGTACGCGCAGGTAAAGTATTGATTGTATTATCTGACCGCAATATCGAAAAAGGTAAAGTACCTGCCAATGCCATTATGGTGACAGGTGCGGTGCATCATCACTTGATTAATGTGGGTTTACGCGCAGATGCCAACTTAATCATCGAAACAGGTTTGGTACGTGATTCGCACCAATTAGCGGTCTTGATAGGGTTTGGGGCTACCGCGGTTTATCCCTACTTGGCTTACAATGTGATTGCAGACTTGGTCGATAAAGGCGAATTGCTTGGTGACCCGCTGTACGCCAAAAACAACTTCCGCAAAAGCTTGGATAAAGGCTTATTAAAAATCCTATCAAAAATGGGTATTTCGACTGTCTCTTCTTATCGCGGCGCGCAATTGTTTGAAGCCGTGGGTTTATCAGAAGAAGTGGTTGAGCTTTGTTTTACTGGGGTTGAAAGCCGTATCTCAGGTGCTACGTTTGACGATTTGGCGATTGACCAACAAATCTTGGCAAAAAATGCCTTTACCAAACGTGTACCGCTTGACCAAGGCGGCTTGTTAAAATTCGTCTTTAACAAAGAATACCACGCCTTCAACCCAGATGTAATTCAAGCGCTACATAAAGCGGTACGCACGGGCGACTACGACAACTACAAAGAATATGCGTCGATTGTCAACAACCGACCCGTAGCAACGTTACGTGATTTGCTGCAGTTAGATACCAGTAAATCCATCAGTGTTGATGATGTTGAGCCTATTGAACAAATCCTAAAACGCTTTGACTCAGCAGGTATGTCATTAGGCGCCTTATCGCCAGAAGCACACGAGGCGATTGCAACCGCGATGAACACGATTGGCGGACGCTCAAACTCGGGTGAGGGTGGTGAAGACCCAACACGTTATGGCACGATTCGTAACTCAAAAATCAAACAAGTCGCCTCAGGTCGTTTTGGGGTTACGCCGGCTTACTTGCGTTCTGCAGAAGTGATGCAGATTAAAATCGCGCAGGGGGCAAAACCCGGTGAAGGCGGTCAGTTACCCGGTGGTAAAGTAAATAGCTTAATTGCACGTTTGCGTTACTCAGTGCCAGGTGTGACCTTGATTTCACCGCCACCGCATCATGATATTTACTCGATTGAAGACTTGGCGCAGCTAATTTTTGACTTAAAACAAGTCAATCCAAACGCGCTTGTGTCAGTCAAATTGGTGTCGCGCCCAGGCGTAGGCACTATTGCAACGGGTGTGGCAAAAGCGTACGCCGATTTGATTACCATTTCTGGGTATGATGGTGGTACCGCAGCGTCACCTTTGTCGTCAATTCACTATGCAGGCTCGCCTTGGGAGCTAGGTTTATCTGAAGCGCACCAATCGCTTCGTGTTAACGGGTTACGTCATAAAGTGCGCGTGCAAACAGATGGTGGTTTAAAAACGGGTTTAGACGTAGTAAAAGCGGCAATCTTGGGAGCAGAAAGCTTTGGTTTTGGTACCACGCCAATGATTGCCGTGGGCTGTAAATACTTGCGTATCTGTCACTTAAATAACTGCCCAACGGGTGTGGCAACGCAAAAATCAGAACTGCGCGATGAGCATTTTATCGGTGAAGCTGACATGCTGATTAATTTCTTTAGATTTGTGGCACAAGAAACCCGTGAATGGTTGGCGGCATTGGGCGTGCGCTCAATGGAAGAGCTTGTGGGTCGTACCGACTTGCTATCAGTCATGTCAGGCACCACCAACAAGCAACAACACCTAAACTTAGCGCCGCTATTATTTACCCATAGCAAAGCCGATGGCAAACCACAAACTTGCCAAGTTGCGCGCAATGAGCCATTTGACAAAGGCTTGCTGGCTGAACAAATGGTGATCGATATGATGGATACCATCAAATCAGCCAAAGGCGGTGACTTTAGCTATCGTATTGGCAACTGTGACCGTTCTATCGGTGCGCGTATCTCAGGTGAGATTGCTGCGCTACATGGCAACAATGGTATGGCAAGCGCGCCAATCAACTTACACTTAACCGGCACTGCGGGTCAAAGTTTAGGTGTCTGGAATGCAGGCGGTTTAAACATTAAGCTTGAAGGCGATGCCAACGACTACGTAGGTAAAGGCATGGCAGGGGGTGAAATCGTGATTTACCCACCAAAAGGCTCGACGTTTGCCAGCCAGCAAACCGCTATCATCGGTAACACCTGCTTGTATGGTGCCACAGGCGGTCATCTATATGCGGCAGGTACCGCAGGTGAACGTTTTGCGGTTCGAAATTCAGGTTGTTTTGCGGTGGTTGAAGGTACCGGCGACCACTGCTGTGAATACATGACGGGTGGTGTGGTGACGGTGTTGGGTAAAACAGGTCTCAACTTCGGTGCTGGTATGACAGGCGGTTTTGCTTACGTGCTTGACTTAGATGGCGATTTCTTTGACCGTTGTAACCATGAGCTTATCGATATGCATCGTATCTCAAGTGAGCAAACAGAAAATCACCGTATCAACTTGATGTCGATTATCAAAACTCACGTGGCAAAAACAGGTAGCCAATGGGGTCAAACCATCCTTGACGACTTTGAGCATTATGTTCGTAAGTTCTATTTGGTCAAACCAAAAGCCGCAAACATTACTTCGCTACTAAAAACGACCATGGCAGACCCACAATAAGCGATTGTGTCGCATAATTTGATGATATTGGATTGCTAAAGGTAGCGCGTGACCAGCGCTCTACCTTTAACTTAAATTTTAAAAGTTCGCTGTCAAGCAGGTCGGTATACAGTGAATCGCTGGATACCACTCACTTAGGAGCATTGCTTTAGGAGCATTGGGGCATGGCAAAACGATTACACAACGATTTTCAGTTTTTAGACGTCGCACGTGTCGATCCTTTAAAAAAAGACATTAATACCCGTACTCACGAGTTTGTTGAGATTTACTATCCATTCGAGCAAGACCAGGTGACTGAGCAAGCGCACCGCTGTCTTGAATGTGGTAACCCTTACTGTGAATGGAAATGTCCCGTTCACAACTACATTCCAAACTGGCTAAAACTGGCTGCCGAAGGTCATATTTTCCAAGCGGCAGATTTATGCCACCAAACCAACACGTTGCCAGAAGTCTGTGGGCGAGTATGTCCACAAGACCGTCTGTGTGAAGGGGCTTGTACCCTCAATGATGGCTTTGGGGCGGTCACCATTGGTAACGTGGAAAAATACATCACCGATACTGCATTTGCGCTAGGCTGGCGTCCAGATATGAGTGGTGTGACGTGGACGGATAAAAAAGTTGCGGTGATTGGCGCAGGTCCTGCCGGTCTTGGCTGTGCTGACATATTGGTACGTCATGGCGTCAAACCTGTGGTATTTGACAAACGCCCTGAAATTGGCGGACTACTGACCTTTGGTATTCCAGAATTTAAGATGGAAAAAAATGTCATGCGTCGTCGCCGCGAAGTCTTCGAAAGCATGGGCATTGAATTTCGTTTAAATACCGAGATTGGTAAAGATGTCACCATTGATGAATTGCTCAGTGAGTATGACGCGGTGTTTATGGGTATGGGTACCTATACCTATATGCGTGGTGGTTATGCCGGCGAAGAGTTATCTGGCGTGTATGATGCGCTTGATTTTTTAATCGCAAACGTCAACCGCTGCCAAGGTTGGGAAACGAACCCACAAGAGTACATCGACTTACAAGGTAAAAAAGTGGTCGTTCTTGGCGGTGGTGATACCGCGATGGACTGTAACCGTACCAGTATCCGCCAAGGTGCAACTTCTGTGACTTGTGTCTATCGCCGTGATGAAGAGAATATGCCAGGCTCACGCCGTGAAGTGCGTAATGCGCGTGAAGAAGGCGTAAAGTTTTTATTTAACCGTCAGCCGATTGAAATTATCGGTTTAAACGGTAAAGTAACGGGCGTAAAAGTGGTGACCACTAAACTTGGCGAACCTGACAACCGCGGTCGTCGTAGCCCAGAGCCTATTCCCAATTCAGAAGAAATCTTGCCAGCCGATGCGGTGATTATGGCATTTGGTTTTCGCACCAGCCCTGCTGAGTGGTTTACCCCCCAAGGCATTGAGATGGATAATAGCGGACGGGTGATTGCGCCTGAATTACAAACCTATAAGTACCAAACTAAAAATCCAAAAATCTTCGCAGGTGGCGATATGGTTCGGGGTTCAGACTTGGTGGTAACCGCGATTTGGGAAGGTCGCGAGGCCGCTAAAGGTATCCTAGATTACCTAGATGTTTAAGCATAAACCTTTTTTAGCTAAGAATTGCTGTTAATTACACCAAAAAACCCAATATCGATTGGGTTTTTTTACAGCTAAATTTCGGTGCGTTTTTGTCCACTTTAGGCTATCATGTCGCATAAATTCATCATACTACTAGGTCAATGACATGCCATTTGCGCAGCATTTTGGTACAAAACTGGACGATTGAACATGCCAAAATTGAAATGCAGGACGGCGGCTATGGCTTTCACTGGATTTGGATTAATATCAGCAATTTATTGACCGAGAAAAAAGTGCAAGAAGTGCAACACGCCTTGTTAGCACTACAACGCCAAAAGCCTATTATTAGCCAACCTTAACACCCATCAAGCGACATTAACTTTGGATAGCCTGTGAATATCAAACGACTGTTAGGTGAAACCATTATCTATGGTATCGGTGCGATTTTACCCCGTGTCATTACCTTTTTACTCAATCCGTTGTATATCAATTACATCGATAAAGAAGCCTTTGCTATCTTTACCAGCCTATATGCTTGGATTGCTTTTATCAATATTGTGCTCACTTTTGGTTTTGAAACATCGTATTTTCGCTTTTCAGGAGAAGATAAAACAGGCGCCGCCGAAAAAAATGTGTTTAGCACGGCGTTTTGGTTTATTGCCATGTTGGCAGGCGGTTTTTTGGTCATGGTGTTGCTATTTAGCAATCCGTTATCAATCCTGATGGATTATGGCAATCATCCTGAATTTTTGCGCTGGTTTGCTTGGATTGCGTTTTTTGATGCGATTTGTACCATTCCGTTTGCTTGGCTACGATATCACAACCAGCCTGTGAAGTATTCAGTGGTGCGGGTAGTGTCGATTTTGATACAAACTGTGGTGGTCATTGCGCTGTTTCGTTTTGTGCCCATTGAGGCTGCCAAAAGTTTTGGCTTGACCGAGCAAGTGGCGTATCCGTTTTTTGCCAATTTGGTTGCCAGTCTTGCCACTTTTATGATGCTGTTTCCGATTATCAAAAAAGTACGCTTACATTTTGATAAAGCCTTGTTCAAACGTATGATTCGCTATTCTTATCCGGTCATGCTGGCAGGGTTGGCGTTTATGGTGAATGAAAACTTCGATAAAATCATTCAATATTATATGATTGATAAAGGCGATGCGGGGGCATACGGTGGCTGCTATAAATTGGCGGTGTTAATGACTTTGTTTGTGACCGCGTATCGGATGGGGATTGAGCCGTTTTTATTCAAACAAATGCACCATGCCAATGCCAAAACCACCTATGCCATGATGACGGAGTACTTTGCTTTATTTGCATCGGTAGTGGCGCTTGGAATTATTGCCAATATTTCATGGCTTAAACGGTTATTTATCACCGATCCCAGTTATTGGACAGCGATTAATATCGTACCGATTATCGTCATTGCGAACCTATGTTTTGGGATTTATTACAACCTATCAACTTGGTATAAGGTAACTGACCGTACTGGGATTGGCTCAGCCATCTCATGGCTTGGGGCAGGATTGACTATTTTGCTTCATGTGCTGTTTTTAGAACAATACGGCTTTATGGTGTCGGCATGGGTGACGCTTTTTGTTTACTTCCTTATGATGGTAGTATCATACGCGCTGGGACAGCATTTTTATCCGATACCTTACCAAACCAAAAAAATCGTTTTCTTTTTGGGCACGCTGATGCTGTTTAGTGTGATAATCGTCAGTGCTTTTCAAATGAATTTTTGGTTATCCAATACCTTATTACTGGTCTATATTGGCTTAATCGGCTATAGCGAGCGCGCACTATTAAAACGTTTGGTAAAAGCAAAAGCGTAACGATTGAGGCTCAATAAGATTTTAATGGGTCTCAGTATTTAATTTAGCCAAATTATCCTTATATCAGTTACTAGTCGCAATTGATTCACCTTGCGCAAAAAAGTTTGCTATAGTAACAGCAGGAGAATCAATGAATTGCTACTTACCTGTGATAGACATGGGTAAGTCATCTCATGAGAAGGAGTTTTTCATGCAACAATCAAGTACGCCACAAGCAACTACCGAGCTTGCCAATCCTCTATTAGCGAATAATGAGCAACTGATAGCAGTGTCTGCCAAAGATATTGTCAAACAACATCTCGATAAGCTCGGTATACCCCAAGATATTGAGATTGACGATGCCGAATTTGCAGAAAAAAAACAGCGCATTGCCGATTTGTTAAAACAGCATAATGCCACGTTAATTGCTCACTATTACACCGACCCAAAAATCCAAGCAATTGCGGAAGCTACAGGCGGTATCGTGTCGGATAGTTTAGAGATGGCAAGGTTTGGGCGTGATAGTGATGCTGATGTGCTGATTGTTGCAGGCGTCAAATTCATGGGTGAAACCGCTAAAATCCTAAGCCCTGCAAAAACGGTATTAATGCCAACCCTAGAAGCCACTTGCTCACTAGATTTGGGTTGTCCGATTGAAGACTTTAGCGCGTTTTGTGACCAGCATCCTGACCGTACTGTGGTGGTGTATGCCAACACCTCAGCGGCTGTTAAAGCGCGGGCAGATTGGGTGGTGACATCGAGTATCGCAGTTGAGCTCATTGACCATCTAGACAGCCAAGGTGAAAAAATCATTTGGGCACCTGACCAGCATTTGGGGCGTTATATCCAGCAAAAAGTGGGTGCAGATATGCTACTGTGGGATGGCGCTTGTATCGTGCATGAAGAGTTCCGTAGCCGTAGTCTAGAAACTATGAAAGAGATGTACCCCGATGCGGCGGTGCTAGTGCACCCAGAATCACCGATTGAGATGACCCAAATGGCAGATGCCGTCGGTAGCACCAGTCAGCTGATTAAAGCGGCGCAAACCCTACCGCACAAGATGTTCATCGTCGCCACCGATCGCGGTATTTTTTATAAAATGCAGCAAGCGGCGCCAGATAAGGTGTTTATCGAAGCACCGACGCGTGGGGAAGGTGCAACCTGTCGTTCCTGTGCGCACTGCCCGTGGATGGCGATGAATGATTTAGACCAAATCATCCATGCACTGGAGAAAGTAGGCACGCCTGACGCCGTACCGCACGAGATTTTTGTTGATGCGCAGCTAATCGAACAAGCTAAAAAACCCTTAGATCGAATGCTCGCGTTTGGTGCCACGCTCAAAAAATAGGCGTTAACAACCATTGTCTGTTTTTAAAATATTGAAAAAAGTCGTTGACAGCCTAACTAACTTGCTTTAATATACGCACCACTTAGCGATGATAGCCTTTAAGCTTACCATTGTTAAGGTATTGAAGTAACAATTAAGCCTAGTTAGGCAATCGGAGTGTAGCACAGCTTGGTAGTGCACCTGGTTTGGGACCAGGGGGTCGAAGGTTCGAATCCTTTCACTCCGACCATTCATTCTTTAAACTTAACCAAGTTAAAAGATGAATCAAGAGCCGAGCAGGCTTTTTTTATGCGCCTGTAGCTCAGTTGGATAGAGCACCCGCCTTCTAAGTGGGTGGTCACAGGTTCGAATCCTGTCAGGCGCGCATTTTGCTAGTCTGTAAAACCTACCTTATGGCGGATGTAGCTCAGTTGGTAGAGCCCCGGGTTGTGATCTCGGTTGTCGTGGGTTCGAGTCCCATCATTCGCCCCATATTCTAAAAAAGCCCCTAATTCATTGAATTAGGGGCTTTTTTTATGCCTTGTCTGTTTCCTTATCTATATATAACGTTTGCAAATTTGTTATAAAAAACAATGGTTGTGCTACACTTTTTTATGATGCACCATTATTTATTTTATATATTAGGGTCATATAGTGTACTAAAAGATAAGCTCGTAAAGGTAAATTGCCAATAGCGTAACTTTAGCTGATAACAAACCTAACATAAAATGGTGTGAGCGCATGAATATGATACGAAGTACAGCGATATTTTTATAACATCTGGAGTCAGTTAAGTAGTGAGCATCTGCAAAAAATGATTGGTCAATTACGCTATGTCAATTGATGAATCAAACAGTAGCTAAAAAAATAGCTATAAAAAAGTAGCCATAAAAAAGCAACGTTGCTTTTTTTGAAAGTTGCTTGTTTCAAAGTAGCTCATTTTAAGAAAAATCATGCAAAGAAATTTTCTAGCACCTTACGTTGACTGCTTTGCCAGTGTGACCAGTCTTTAGCTGAGTCCGCCAGTGAGCCCCGCCAGCCTTTGATATTACCTTTCATGCTAGATAACCGATGTTGGCTGGTGGTATTGAGCAGTGTCGGCTGTTTTTGCAAACGCTCAAGCGCAACCAAGGCAGCAGGGCGGTCATTACACAATAATCCCATATCGCAACCTGCTGTTAAGGCAGCCGCAATACGGTCACCTGCATCACCTGCAACATGTGCCGCTTTCATCGACAGGTCATCGGAGAACAATACCCCATTAAACCCTAGTTTACCACGGATAATTTGCTGCAGCCAAATCGATGAAAACCCTGCAGGTTTGTTATCAACTGTGCTAAATACCACATGAGCGGGCATGAGTGCATCTAGTAGCGGCTTGTTGCGAATAAACGGCTGCATATCGTATTGGCGAATCTCATCATAACTGCGCTCATCGGTGGCATCATCCACATGAGAATCCGGGGCAACTGAGCCGTGACCAGGAAAATGCTTACCCGTGGTTGCCATTCCGGCAAGCTTCATGCCGCGCATGAATTCAGCAGATAAGGCGGTGATTGCAATCGGATGGGCGTGAAACGCGCGATCCCCAATGACGCGGCTCACCCCATTAATATCAAGTACAGGCGCAAAACTAAAATCAATCCCAACCGCTAGTACTTCGCTTGCCATCAAATAGCCCGCACAATAAGCAAGGTCAAGCGCAGTGATAGGGTCATGCTCAAACCTTTCGCCGAGTTTACCCATTGCAGGTAGCGGTGAAAAACCTGATCGCAAGCGAGCGACACGTCCACCTTCTTGGTCAACCGCAATTAAAATATTGGGCTTGATAGCACGCATACTATCGGTCAGTTCGCGTACTTGCTCAGGGCTCTCTACATTGCGCCCAAACAAAATCACGCCGCCAACTTCCGGTTGGCGTAGCAGTGCTTCGTCTGCTAGGCTAAGCGCTGTGCCTTCAATATCAAGCATGAGTTGACCGACTGCTTGCATGCGGTAATCCTTCTGGGTATTGCTTGCCGTCAACTTTTAGATATAGTTGGCGGCAGAAAAATTTTGGAAAAACATAGCATACGCTTTTTTTGATAAAAATGCGACTAGCTTACTGGCGATTATTATTAGCGATTATTACTGACGGTTGAGCCGTGATGGTGGCGGCAGCAAACTGATATCACTCACCCGACAAGGATTAATATCAATCCCGCCGCGGCGTGTGTACCATGCGCGTACCATGAGCGTTTTTGGCGCAAAGGCTTGGGTTAAATCACTAAAAATTTGCTCCACGCATTGTTCATGAAAGCCATTATGCTGACGAAAGCTCAAAATATACTCAAGCAGTCCTGCTCGGTCAATCGGTTGGCTATCTATCTGAATCTCCAGTGTTCCCCAATCTGGCTGATTGGTGACAGGGCAGTTTGAGCGCAGCAGATGCGAATGCAAGATTTGTAACTGGCTATCAAATGCGCCTTGATGGGCAACGGTCAAGCTTGAAGGATCGACATCACTGACGATGGCGATTTTTTTATCGCTATTATCTAATGCATTATCAATGCAATCACCCTGTGGCGCGCTGATGGGTAAACTATTTGCAATGTTTACCTCAAAAATCTCAAGCGTCACATCGGTTTTTAGACAAGCCGATAAATCTTTTTCTACGGTTGCTTTAACAGCTTGTTGATTGTCAAATTCAGTGAAATTTAGGCTATTAAAATAAAGTTTGAGCGATTTTGATTCGACAATGTAGTTTGATGTGGCAGGGATGGCAAGGCGCGCCATTGCCACCTGTGAAATGCCGTGCGAGTTAAGCCAAGACATCTCAAAAACCTGCCACCAGTCCATGCCGATGCTTAAGGCGTCAGCAGGCAGCGCTAGCTTCGCTCGTCCTAATGCGCGGGGAATGGGGTAGAGCATATCGGGAGCATAGGTTTTTGGATAGTGGGTAGATTGACCCAAAATACCGTGAGTTTCAAGTGGTTTCATATTTTTTTAATTTAACTAAGTTATCTAAGTTATCTAAGTTATCTAAGTTATAAACGAACGCGTGAGCCATCTTTGAGTAAATAGTAGGCAATGCCATAAAATATCGCGGTAAAAATCCCAATCGCCAACAAAGATGACCATACATTGACATCTGAATGACCCAAAATACCATAGCGAAAAGCATTGACCATATAAACAATGGGGTTTAGTAGCGATATGTTTTGCCAAAATCCCGATAAATCTTTAAGTGAATAAAACACGCCGCCCAAATATGTCAAGGGTGTCAACACAAAACTGGGTACGATGGAAATATCATCAAACGAGCGGGCAAATACCGCATTAATCATACCGCCCAGCGAAAACAATGCCGAGGTCATCACCACGGTAAAAATCGTGACAAACGCATGCACCAGTGATAACTGAGTAAAAAACAACGCGAGCACCGTCACAATCGCGCCAATGGTCAACCCCCGAAACAAACCGCCCGCGATAAAACCTAGTAAAATGGTATGTTTAGAAATCGGACTGACCAGCATCTCTTCGATATTACCATGAAACTTGGTGGCAAAAAAACTCGATACCACATTGGAGTAGCTATTGGTAATCACCGACATCATAATCAAGCCAGGCACGATAAACTGTATGTAGGAGACACCGCCCATATCGCCAACGCGCGCGCCAATCATTTTACCAAAGATGATAAAATACAAACTCATGGTGATGGCAGGGGGCAACAGTGTTTGCGGCCAAATGCGAAGAATTCGGCGGATTTCTTTGACTAACAAGGTGTTAAATGCAACCAACTGGTGCTGAAAATCCATGTTAATTCTCCAATTTTTCAGTCAAATTATTTTCAACAATCCTCAAAAACAACTCTTCAAGGCGATTGGTTTTGTTACGCATACTCGCTACCTGAATATTCTGAGCATTTAACTGGGCAAAAACATCATTTAAACTGTTGCCTTTTTTGAGTGTGACTTCAAGGGTCAACGGGTCTGGCTGCTTGGTTTTTACCACATTGGTTAAAGTAATGGGTGCGGGATAAGGTTGCGCCAAGTCAAACACAAAGCTTTCCATATCAAGGCTGGTAAGCAAACTTTTCATATCGGTATTGATACGAATTTCACCCTGGTCAAGGATAGCAATGTTTTTACACAGTTGCTCAGCTTCTTCTAAGTAATGGGTAGTTAAAATAATCGTCGTGCCTTCTTCGGTGTTGATTTGCTGCATAAAATCCCACATCGAGCGGCGCAGTTCAATATCCACTCCCGCAGTCGGCTCATCCAAAATCAGCAGTTTGGGACGGTGCATTAAAGCACGCGCAATCATCAAACGGCGTTTCATACCGCCAGAGAGCATACGCGCTTTGTCATCGCGTTTTTCCCAAAGTCCCAATGCTTTAAGGAGTTTTTCGGCGCGCGGGCGAGATTGCTTGGGAGGTATGCCAAAATAACCCGCTTGGGTAATCAAAATATCTTCGATTTTTTCAAACTGCATAAAGTTAAATTCTTGCGGCACCACGCCTAAGAACTGCTTGGCTTTGGCAGGCTGTTTAAGCAAATCTACCCCAAAAATTTCTACCGAGCCTGAGCTGGGTTTAAATAGCGAGCTGATAATACCAATGGTGGTGGATTTACCCGCACCATTGGGACCAAGTAGGGCAAAAAATCCACCTTGGGGTACGGTCAAATCAATGCCTTTGAGTGCTGCAAAACCATTTGGGTAGGTTTTGGTAAGCTGGGTGATTTTTAGAGCAGGGGTGGTAGTGTCAAAGTTTGCCATAGCAATGCAGGTTCTGGTTAAAGGTGAGACCTTAATGGGGATGGGTTGGACAGTTTAAAGATTTGCGTGAACTAAGTTTATAGGGGTTAAGCTAAATTATATCAATGATACAATTAAAAAAGCCTATCAACTGATAGGCTTCATCTGGGCTCAAAATGACTATTTGGATTGAGACACCATATAATCAACCGCGTTGGTCACTTCCACATCTAGCAAATCAGCATTACCACCTTTTGCTGGCATAGCGTTAAAACCCTGAATAGCATGTTGATATAAAGTCGCAGTGCCTTTACCAATACGAGCACTCCATGCAGCCTTGTCACCCAGTTTAGGTGCACCTAACAGACCTGCAGTATGACAAGTATGGCACACACCTTCATAAATCACTTTGCCTTCACGTGGTTTGTTTGGGTCAGCGGCGCCCAATGCAGCGGCAATAGTGATATCACACTCTTTACCTTCAAAACAAACTTTACCTTGGGGGGCAATACGTGCGATTAGATTTGGGTATAATGCAACCAATTTTGCAACTTGAGGTGGGTCTTCAGGTGCTTTTTCTGCTTCTTTTTTTGTAGAAGCGGCAGAGGATGTAGGGGCTGAAGCAGTTGCCGTACTTGAGGCAGTCGCGGTACTTGAAGCGCTAGCGGTAGCTGATGCCGCTGCGGGGGCACTGGCTTTATCCTCAGCTTGGCTGACAGCGATACCCGCAAGACTTAGCATAGTAACCGCTGATAACATCACTACTTTTTTCATTCGTCACGTTCTCTCAAACAGGTGAATTAAATTATCGTAATACTTTTAAAACGAACAACATGAGCCATTAGATTGCTCGATTGTATCCGTTGATGCGATAAATGTTACACAGATTTATTTTCCATACTATTATAAGGGAAAATTATCTGAAAAAGCTATGCTTATTTGATATGTGCTATCAACTTTGCGGCGCAGTTTTTGGCAGTAATTTTGATGATTTGCTTATTGCACGAAAAGTTTGCTAAAATAGCCCACTGCTTTTTTTCAATGCCAATAAGCGTTCGTAGCTCAACTGGATAGAGTACAGGTCTCCGAAGCCTGTGGCGTGGGTTCGAGTCCCGCCGAGCGCACCATTCTTAATGCCTAAATTATTGATTTCATGAGGATTTTAATTCATTAATGTTTTTATGGGTACATAATAGGCGATACATATCCATTGGTAGAATGCAATCGCTTGTATGACTGCCCATAGTGAAGGATAATCTTTTGCAATTCGATCAGCAACTCGGCGGCGCTATTTTTAACTTCTGTTGGGTGTTTTTTGGTTTTCATAAGGGTATTGTCTCAAGGTTTTAGGTCTCCGACAATTCCGGGGCGGTTCACCTTTATTGACGGCTTGCAGGCAGGTGAGTGATCAGCAGCCCCACGGTTTCGCCCAATATGGCAACATCTGTGGGTGAGTAGACCAGCACACGCTCTTGACTAGCAAGCTCCACTTCATAGACCACATGACTGCCTTTAAACTGCTTGGCGGTAATCAATCCATTAACCGCGCTGTTTGTTTGGGGTACCACCGATAGCCATTCTGGTCGAATCAGCACTTGGTGACTGTCTGCAAAATAAGGATAATTGCTCATTGGCAACACACCGATTGCGGTCACCAACTCATTGCCATGTTGCTGCGCCTGTAGAAAGCTGCCTTTGCCGACAAATTTTGCCACCGTGGGGGTGCTGGGGGCTTGATACAATTGAATTGGCGTGTCCCATTGCTGCAATCGACCATCTGCCAACATACCGATTTTATCGGCTATCATAAAGGCTTCTTGCTGGTCATGGGTCACCACAATGGCGCTGATTTTTTTGGCTTTAAGTAGCTGCTGAATGCTCATCGCCAACGCTTCTCGCATATCGGCATCGAGACTTGAGAATGGCTCATCAAACAAAATCAGCTGCGGATTGGGGGCAATCGCCCGTGCCAATGCCACCCGCTGCTGCTGCCCGCCAGATAATTCATGCGGGTAGCGACATGCTAAATGTTCCAGCCCTATCAAGGTAAGTAAAGCATCAATGCTGCTCTGTCTATCAGTTTTTGACAAGTGTTGAAGCCCAAAGCCAATGTTGTCTGCCACCGTCAAATGCGGAAACAGCGCATAATCCTGAAACACAATGCCAATCTGGCGCTGATAAGCAGGGATATTGATGTGGGTGCGGCTATCAAATAGCGTCCGCTTGCCAAATTGAATTGAGCCTGCTGTCGGGGTTTCAAAACCTGCAATGCAGCGTAGCAGGCTGGTTTTACCACAGCCAGATTGACCGACCAAACACGCAATTTGCCCTTGCGGCAACTCAAAACTAATCTGATCGAGGACGGTTTTGCTAGACGGGTGATAACTGAGCGATAACTCATTCACAGTCAAATGCGCATCCGATACCGCGTTCTGCGATAAATCATTGAAGTTCATGTTACGTTACTTTCCTTGGAAAACAAAATCACGGGTAGCAGTCCCGCTAGTATAATGACCAATGCAGGCAATGCGGCTTGCTGAAACTGCCCTTCCATGGTAAAGGCATAAATTCGCACCGCGAGAGTGTCCCAATCACTAGGTCGGGTCATCAGCGTGATGGGCATCTCTTTCATCAAATCGACAAACACCATGAGTACGGCAACGCCTAGCGAGCTTTTGACCAAAGGGATATACAAACGGCGAATCAACGCAACACCGCGCACATTGAGGATGACTGCCGACTCCACAAGACTTGGGCGAACACGCTCAAAACCTGCCTCAATGCTCGACACTGCCAGCGCCAAAAAGCGAATAATATAGGCTAAAAGCATCACAATTAACGTGCCTTTGATGACAGCGGTCGTATCCTCACTGACAGGCAAAAATTTTAATAACAGATTGTCCATCGCTGCAATTGGGATAAAAATACCAATCGCCAATACCGAACCAGGGATGGCATAGCCGAGCGTGGTAATACGCATCAAAATCGTGGCAAACAATGACTTATCACTGCGCTTGGCAATCACAAGTAGCAATGCCACAACCATGACCAATACCGCACCAACAAGCCCAATCACTAATGAATTGCCCATCGGCTGGAGCAACGCGCTCACATCGCCCTGCTGCCAATGTGCGACCACCCAAACAATCAACTGGATAATAGGTAGCACAAAGCTGACCAGCAAAATCACACCGCAATAGACTGTTGCCAGCCAACCTAACCCACTAGGTAGCGGCTTTGGCTGAATTGCCGTTGATTTTTTGGTGGCAAATTGACGGCGGCCGCGACTCAGCTGCTCCAGCACAATCATGACAAATACAAATAGCACCAGTAAAGAAGCCAGCTGTTTGGCAGTATCAATGGAAAAAAAGCCAAACCAAGCTTGATAAATGGCAGTAGTAAAGGTTTCTACCCCAAAGACAGATACCGCACCAAAATCTGCGAGGACTTCCATCATCGCCAGCAGCAAGCCACCCATGAGCCACGGACGCGCCATTGGTAGGGCAATTTTGAGCAACGATTCGCGCGGCGTCAAGCCAAGCGATGCGCCCATCTCCAGCGCCTGTTGCCCCATACTGGTAAAGGCGTTGCGAGCGAGAAGATACACATAGGGATAAAACGCTAGTATCAGCACAATCGATAATCCCCAAATATTGCGGATATCGGGCAGACCTTGTGCAAACCCCTGCTGCTCTCGCAAATAGGTACTAATCGCACCTGTATAGTCAAACATACCCAATTGCACAAACGCCAATACATAGGCAGGTACAGTAAGTGGCAGCATCATTGCCCAAAAAAATAGCTTACGTCCTGGAAACTGGTACATCGCCGTCAGCCATGCGGTGGTCACGCCAAGTAGCAAAATCCCGACGGACGTCGTGATTAGCAATATCAGGGTGTTTTTAAGTAGTAACCCCAACTGATAATCAAGCAAAAACTGCCAAATCTCTTGGTCAATCTCACCAAAGCTAGTAACTACCACCAAAAGCGGCAGCAATACTAGAGTCGAACATAGCACCAGCCAAAACCGAGCCAAACCAATACCCTTATTCATGTGCACCCAAATCGTTAACCTTAATGTAAATAATAATTATTATTGTTTAAATAAATATTCTATATTATACTACGAAACCAATACGTTTGGCGGCGATTTTAACTTGCACCGTCGCATCGTCAAGGTCTGCTTTTTAGTAGGGTGTTCGGTATAATTTTTTAGGACGAATAAAAGGGTAAATTATGAAACGCTTAATGGCTTTTGGTATGTTGATGGGTGCGGTAACACCTGCGCTAGCAAGTGATCTGGTGATTTATTCAGCGCGTGCTGATAATTTGTTGAAGCCGATTGTGGCAAAATACGAGCAGCAAACAGGCGTAAAAATCAAGCTGGTCAACGATAAAGCAGGCGTATTGATCGAAAAAATAAAAGCAGAAGGTGCTAATACCCCAGCTGACTTACTCATCACAGTCGATGGTGGTAACTTATGGCAAGCGGCGCAAGAAAACATCTTAAGACCTGTCAATTCAAAAGTACTTGAAACCAATATCCCGCCGCAATTCCAAGACCCACAAAATCGTTGGTTTGGTATGTCAGTGCGCGCCCGTACCATTTTTTACAACCCAACCAAAATCAATCCAAGCCAGCTATCAACTTACGCAGATTTATCTACCCCCAAGTGGAAAGGCAAGCTGTGTTTAAGAACATCGGACAATGTCTATAACCAATCTTTGGTTGCCACCATGATTCATCACAACGGCTTACCACAAACGGAGCGTATTTTAAAAGGTTGGGTCAGTAATCTAGCCACCGCGCCATTTGCCAATGACACAGCGCTGCTTGAAGCAATTGACGCAGGTCGCTGTGATGTCGGTATCGCCAATACTTACTACTATGGTCGGCTGCTTGATACCAAGCCAAACATTAAGGTCAAACCCTATTTTGCTAACCAAAAATGGCAAGGCACCCATGTCAATGTATCGGGTATTGGCATAGTTAAACACAGCAAAAACGCGGCACAAGCACAAAAATTTATGGAATGGCTCAGTGGCGCAGAGGCACAAAATTTATTTGCTGATTTGAACAGTGAATACCCAGCCAACCCACGCATCGCACCAGATCCAAAAGTCGCCAGATGGGGCAGCTTTAAGCAGGACATTATCAATGTATCCGTGGCTGGTAAAAACCAACGCCATGCGATTATGCTAATGAAAAAAGCGGGTTATAAATAAACACGGTATTCGCTTGTTTGTTAAAGATACAGTTTAGGTAAAAAAAACGAATGTCACTGTGAGGTGGCATTCGTTTTTTTATTGATTAAGGGGTAAAGGAAAAAAATTATGATTGCGTTACTCACTCGTTTAGTTGCCGAAGATTTTTTAGTGGATGAAATGCTAAAAATGCTATTCATCCAACCCAGTTTTATTCTATGATACGGCTTTTCATCCAGTTGATAATAAGTTAAATGGCATGATGCGTTGCCAATGGAAGTTCAATGATTTTAAACCCCAGTAATACCCCGTTTTCAATTTGGTTGGCAGAAGGGCAGTCAAGCCAGCGTGACATGCTACTTGCCATGCAAGCCATGAAATGCCAATATAACTTACCCATGACCATCGTGGCATCCCATCGACAACCACGACCAGAAATCTTAAACTGTGCCGATATAGCGTACCAAGAGCCATCCGAGCCAAGTGAGCGGGTTGAATTTGTACTTGCACAAGCCAAAAAGCACAATAGCAAAGTGATATTGACAGGGCGCAATAGCAAACATTACGAAGCCAGACGTCAAGACTTCGAAGCCGCCGGTATTCGGTTATTGACAGGCGCAACTGACACAGCCACGCTTGAATTGATGGATGATAAAGCCGCTTTTACCGCCTTTTGCCAACAACAGGACATCCCTATGGCAAGTGGCTGGCAGTTCGATAATACAGATGAGTTAATGGCACTGCTAGCGTTGCATGGTGGGCAGCCGTTATGTGTAAAACCCGTCAAAGGCATATTTGCGCAAGGATTTTGGCGACTCGATACCGCAGCGGTCGATGCGTGGGATAGTTTTGAGCATTTATACTTTACTGAGGATAAAAAAATCCATCTTGCGCAATTTTTGCACGCCTATAACCATAGCAAAATGGTAACTGACAAACCCATTGCTATGCTGCTGATGCCATATCTAGCAGGCAAAGAATATTCGATTGATGTGGTGTGTGAGACGGGGGAAGTGTTAGCCGCAGTGACGCGCTATAAAGAAGGCAGTGAGCAGCATGTGGGCTATGACGAAGCAGTGATGGAGCTTGTCAAGCGTCTGGTGGCAGCCCTAAAAGCCGATGGTATTGTGAGCATCCAAACCAAAGCTGATGAAAATGGCATGCACAAGGTACTGGAAATCAATAGCCGCGCCTCTGGTGGGATTGGTTATACCGATCACGCCTTTGACAACGGTACGATGAATTTAACCCAATTAGCTTTTGCCTATTGGTCAGCCTGTATTACCAAACCGCATCTGCCAGCGGTACGTGATACCATCACCCCTTGCATCGTGCGCCCGCTGATGACCAGTGTCAAAATCGGCTAACGCAAAAATAACAGGATAATAGACGCCATGACCGAGCAAAAAACCATTTCGTTATCGCGTGGCGAGCTTACTTTACGTTATCAAACCACCGCGGATTATCAGCTTGATGATTTGTTGGGGTTTGCTGAACGTATCAATCCCAAGCGCGCGTTTTTGTTTGTATCCAAAGTATTGGGGCGACATATTCCGGTATCTCCCGATAAGATGCGACAAGCCTTCACCCAGTTGGCGACTCTCATACCCGATGATTTGCCTGAGCCGATTGTGGTGATTGGCATGGCTGAGACCGCAGTCGGACTGTCGGCAGGGGTGCATCAAGTGCTGCAGGCGCGTTATCCGCAAGTCATTTTGCTCAACTCGACGCGGCATGCACAGGCAGCAGCGCTGTTTGCCACGTTTAGCGAAGATCATAGTCATGCCAGTGTGCATTTGATTTACCAAAGTGATGACAGCGCGCTACAAGCGAACGTTGAAAACGCCAAAACCTTGATTATGGTCGATGACGAAGCCTCCACAGGTAATACCTGCCAAAATGTGGTCAACGCCCTGCGTCAAGCAGGAATGAGTAAGCTTGAGCAAGTGCATTTGGCGACGCTGGTTGATTGGTCGCTGGGCAAAAAACTGGGCAAGAAACTGGGCAAGAAACTGGGCAAAACGGATAATAATATTTTTAATGACATCGCCTTTTTTCGCCATCATCTGCTGGCAGGCGATTGGACGTGGACAGATAGGATAAATGCGCCCGCAGTTACCATGCCAAATGTGTCAACCACAGAGGCAGGCAGTCAGCCACTGCTGCCTACCGGCAATTGGGGGAGGCAACCGACACGCGATAGTACATCGGGGTTGGATTTTTTGCTGCAAGGTTTGCATCATACGCTTAGCCAAAGACAATTGACCCTAGCGTCATTTGCTCATCAAAAAATCTTGGTACTGGGCAGTAATGAGTTTGTTTGGTTGCCATTGTTGCTTGCTGAACGCTTGGCGCAATATCAAGCGGATGTCAAATTTTCCGCCTTGACGCGGTCACCCATCGCCACCCATGCTGATAGCGCCGTGACTAGCGTCATCAAGTTCTTTGATCATTATGGCTTGGGCATGACCAATTTTGTTTACAACGTGACGCCTGAGGCGTGGGATTGGGTGCTGTTGTGCGTGGAAACCCCCCAAGATAGCGTGGATGAGATTTGGCAGGGCTTTGATAATGTCATGGTAATTTCACCAAGACCCAAAATCTGACACTTGGCAACCGAAGTCCGATATCTGAAGTCCGACAACCAAAACCCAATCAGCCACAAAATCGATAAAAGTTAAGTTTGATAAAAGTGAGTGTGAATGACCGATTTTTTTAAACCCGAAGCCCGTTTTTTTGAATCAAAAGTCGCGCTAGTCAAGCCTTATGCTTTGATGGATTTGGATGATACCTTGTTTCAAACCCAACGAAAAATTGCAGCTTGGCAATTGCCAATGGATGGGTTAGTGGCGGCGACCGTCGATAAGCAGAATGCGCCATTGAGCTTTTTGACCCCAAAGCAGCGCCATTTTTTTAATTGGTTATCCCAATCAACGGAGCTCATCCCCGTCACTGCAAGAGATACCACTGAGATTATGCGCGTCAAACTGCCGTTTGATAGTTGGCAAGTTTTGACCCATGGTGCGGTGATTGTAGCGCCATCGGGGCAGATTTGTGCGCGTTGGCAGCGGCTAATGGCAGGGCAATTGGTGGCGCTACAAGCCAAACTGACCCAGCTTATGGCGCGATTGGCAGGGTTTGAAGCACTACGCATAACCCCACATTATGAACATTTTATAGTAGATAATAACGCGGCGGATTTGATGGTATATGTCGCCATCAAACATCAGCATAAAGACCACGATGCTTTGCTGCAGTTTGCGGCACAGCTGCCGAGCCTGCTAAATGAGGCGGCTGATTTGGGCGATGAATTTTATATCCATGTCAATGCCAATAATTTGGCAATCTTGCCGCACGTCGTCAACAAGCATCACGCGATGCGTTTTTTGCTCGATTATCATTTGGATAAAAACCGCCCTTGTTTTGGTTTTGGTGATAGCTTGGCGGATTTGCCGTTTTTACAATTATTGGACTGGTATGGCACGCCCAATCGAGGGCAACTGCATGATGCTATCAGTCAAGGGTGTTTATAATCATGACAATTCAGGCAAATTTTTCGGGTAGTTATTTACCTTCTTATGTTACCTTGCTGCTCGATATCGTCAGTGCTGATAGCGTCAATGATATCAGCCCAACCCAAAAAGAAGCGTTAATCCAATCAGGTCAGCGCCATTATTCAGATATGCTGACGCTTGAAAAACCGCCCAGCGCCACGCATGAAGCCTTGTACAATCAAGCATTGATGGCAGGCAAACAGCACATGGCAAATGATGTCACAAGCCTTGCCTTTAGCTTACATCAGCTATTTCATGCTTGCGTGAGTGCCTCGCAGCCGCTGATATTGGTCAGTCTCGTGCGGGCAGGATTGCCGATTGGGGTATTGCTGCAAAAAGCGCTTAGTGATGCCTCTGCTAGCTATGCGTTAGCCAGTCAGCATTACGGGGTGAGTATCATCCGTGACCGCGGGCTTGACCCGGTTGCCTTACAATATATTTTGCAGCAGCATCCCCATAGCCCGATTGTGTTTGTCGATGGTTGGACGGGTAAAGGGGCTATCTATGGTGAATTGCAACGAAGTTTAGCCCAAATCACTGATAAGCGGCAACAAGCGCAACTGTTTCACCAAGGTGACGGGGTGATTCCACTGGTGACGTTGGCAGATCCTGCTGGGGTGGCTTGGCTATCGGCAAGTAATGATGATTGGCTGATGCCGGCAAGTTTGCTCAATAGCACTGTCTCTGGGCTGATATCGCGTACCCTATATCGCAAGCCCAGTGATGGACTGCACCAAGCAGTGTATTATGACAAGTTACAGCCTTGGGATCGCAGTGGCGAGTTTATCCAAACCATTGATGCGCTGCGTCAGCAAATACCTTTACCAACGCCGCTAACGGGCAAGTTGTTGCCGACTTTTGCCACCCAGTCTGTGATAGATGACTTGGCGGCGCGCTTTGCCATCAACAATCGCAACCGTATCAAACCCACCATTGCCGAGGCGACCCGCGCGATATTACGGCGCGACCCTGAGTATGTATTGGTCAATGAGATGGCAGACGGACAAGATACGGCATTACTGCGTCATCTTTGTAAAGAAAAAAATATTCAATTAATTGAAGATGCCAGTATTGCACCCTACCAAGCTGTCACCATTATTAAGAACAGAAGTCAATGATAACCGAGTCTTTGCGCTCATCGACCTTGTTAACCGCCCATTTATCCTAATCGCTCTTTTACGCACATTGTACTTTTATGACACTATTACACCCTGTAAATCATTTTTTGGCTGCGTCTGTTGCCCCAACTATCAATCCCTACCAGTTGGGTGCGACGCTTTATATGCCAGCCACGCGCCAAGATATTTGGCAAATTATTAGCCAGCAAAAATTGGCTGAGATTGACAGTATCGTGATTTGTTTGGAAGATGCGGTAAGTGAAAGTGAAATTCCTGCCGCGCTCGCAAACTTAAAGCAGTTGCTTGCGACATGGGCTCAGCACGCCCAGACGCATGGTTTTGGCGATGAATCGCGCCCAATTTCACGCCCGATGGTATTTATTCGACCGCGCAACGCTTTGATGCTCACCGAGCTTGCCAGTTGGCAGTCGATTGCTTTGGTAGATGGCTTTGTGTTACCAAAAATCGATATGCAAAGCCTTGCCGATTGGCGATTGGCTTGTCAGGCATTGCCATCGACACAGCTATTGATGCCGACCCTTGAGACTCGGCTCATCTTTAACCCGATACACAACCAAGAACTGGCGCTAGCGTTTAGCGAAGGGTTTAGCCAGTCGATTTTGGCACTGCGTATTGGCGGCAATGATTTATTTGCCTCGCTGCGCTTGCGTCGTCCGTCTGATGTGACGATCTATCAAACCCCAGTCGGCATACTCATCTATCAGTTAATTGCCTGTTTTGTACCGCAGGGTTTTTATTTGACCGCGCCGGTGTTTGAATATTTGGATAAACCTGCCTTGTTTGCTGAAGAATTACGGCAAGATGTCGCCTTGGGACTGGTGGGAAAAACCATCATTCACCCTGAGCAAATTGCCGCAGTCAAAAAAGCTTTTTATGTCAATGACATAGAGCGCAGTCAAGCCACCGCGATTCTTGCCGCCGATGCCAAGGCAGTGTTCAAGCAAGATAACAGTATGCTTGAGCCAGCCACGCATCGCGCGTGGGCGACCAGTGTGATGCTCCGTGCCAATGTTTAACAGACAATGTCTAAAAGCTAAGGTTTAACAGCCAAGATCTAAAAGCCAAGGTCTAAAAGCCAAGTTCTAAAAGCCAATGTCTAACAGTTTGGCGCATCAAAGTCAGATAACAAATCACTGACCGATAATTGAACAAATTTGCGCTATGATGACGGGTTAGCAGGTAACAATAATTAATGATAACAATTTAACTGATAACCAGCATCATGGAAACCTATGCAAGCAAACACTCTCCCCAGTCAGTCAGTGACGGTTATTTTTCAAGGTGGTATCAACGTTCATCAGCTAGGGCAGGGCGGCGATGACGGCAGTGATTTCATAGCTAACGTTGCCAAAACCCGAGCAGCCTTGCCCCAGGCAACCATTGTATTATCGACGTGGGATACGCTTGCGTTGCCCGCCGCGTTTGACAGCGCCGACAAATTGGGTATTGATCAGCTGATTTTAAACCCAGATCCTGGTGGTCTGCCCAATATCAAATTTGGCTACGACGCCCCTAACAACGTCAATCGACAAATCATCTCCACGCAAGCGGGTTTAAGCCAAGTCAGCACCGAATATGCGCTCAAACTACGCACCGATAGCTACTTGCTCAATGACAATCTACTACAATTTTATCGCTATTATACCCAGCAAGTAACGTTACATTCCCAGCGCCATTTATCCTCAAATAGTAAAGGAACCGACTACTCACCGATAGTAGTGCCGTCATTTTTTACCATCGACCCCAGCATGTTTGAGCATATGGCGTTTCATATCAGCGATTGGGCGCAGTTTGGCAAGACCGAGCGACTGCAGGCGTTTTGGTCGGCACCCCTGATGAGTCGTGACAATGCCACTTATTTTGAATCGCATGCACAAGATGTCGATGCCAAATTTGCGGACAATACCTTTCGCACGCGGTTGGCTGTCGAGCAGCATATTGCCAGTCATTATGCCAATCAAATCGGCTACGCTGCCACGCCAAGCTATTACAATGAACTCAACGAGCAGATTCTAGACGCGCACAAGGCATTTTTGGCGAGTGAAGTAATTGTGCTTGATATGACAGACTACGGACTACGGTTACCCAAATACGCGTGGACATTGACCGATGCTTTTATGGCGATGAACTGCATTAGCCATGATGACTGGTATCAGCTGTTTTATCAACATTGGTATCCCAACCAAGTTGACCAAACCCGCTTGGCGCATGCGGATGAACGAGCGATGATGAAAAGTATTGCCGCGGCAGAGTTTTATCAAAATAGCCCAGTCGATCAACAGCAGATTTTCTCGCGTCTTTATCCCTAAATCTGCTAAATAAAAAAGCTTACGCAATAGATGGTAAGCTTTTTTTCAACTAAACAATTAAACGCCAATTTTTAAACATCAATTTTTAACCATGAGCCTTTAAAAATCAGTCTTTAAACCGTGGGCTTTAAGCGCTTGGTATTCATCCGGCGTACCGCAAAAATCAATGTCGTCCTCTTTAATTTTGACATAGCCCACTTTGCCGCCTTGTGCGATTAATAAATTATACATGGGGGCGATATAATATTCGTTGTTAACCGTCAACTGTTGGGCAACCGCTTGTTGAAACAACGATAGATACTGCTGCTTGGATTTAAAATAATACAAGCCATCACTGCAAAGATTAGAGATTCGCTGTTTTTCGGTAGTTTTAATCACCTTATCATCGTCATCGACAGCGATAAATGACCAATGGTCGCCTTCGCCTTCAAATACTTCTAAATAGCCATCAACAGACTCTACCCAGTCAGGTTTTTCAAAACCATAGCGAAAGGTATCGATGTTAAAAATATAAATCGGCTCATCGTCATCAATGCTAGTATCGCCAAGTCCCAGTCCCAGTTCCAGTCCAAGCGCTACTGTTTCAGCTTGCCCCGCTGTCTCGCCATCAAGGGTATGAATCATAACATTGCGCACACCCAAGCGTGTTAATCGCTCGGCAACAAATCGCGGGGTATCATACACATCGCGCACGATAAGCAAAAATAAATCGGTACTAAAATAGCGCTCAAACGACTTGATTGCCAAATCAAATACAATGGTATCGGCAATCGACAATTGATACTTAGGCACCTTAAAGCCTGCCTTAAAAAAACGACTGCTTAGCCCTGCCATCGGAATTACGAACATGTCACTGCCTCCATCACATACATTTTGTATAAACGATACGCATTGAGCAGCATGGCGCGCTGGCGATCGGGTCTATCTGCGTGCAAGGGTAGCATGGATAGGAACAATAACACCACCGCTGGCATGATAGATTCTGTGGTCATGTCATTGACCCAGGTGCCGGCAAAAAAGTCTTGCTGGATTTGCTCCAAACGCTTATCAATATCAAATCGTATATCGCTACCGCTAGGGCTATCGATAATTTCATAACGCCCTGCGATGATAAAATCATACATACCAATCACAGAATGGGTGAGCTTGGCTAAATCATAGCTGGCGTTACCAAAAATACTAAAATTACCGTTAGAATCCGTACCGCGTGGGTCAAAAACTTTTACTCGGCGACCGCGCATGTCATACATGATGTTGCTAAAACATAAATCGCCATGCATGACACTCACGGTGTTTGGCAGTGCCAAGGCTTTGTCGATACAGTCCTGCGCAATCTCTAGCGTACTGCCAAGCATCGTTTCATCATATATCACAGGTTGGTTCAAATCGACATCGGCATCATCGGCATACGCATACAAGCGCTTTAAGGTTTTTTTATGGTACAAATCTTCGGCATACGATTTGGCAAACCCGGTTTCGATATGGCGATGCACGTCGGACTGATTGGCCATACTAAAAAATTCTTTTAATAGCTGAAAAATATGTTGCCAAAATTCAGTGGTATTTAACCCATGCACATACAACTCATTGAGCGGTAATAATGGCAAGAACTCTAAGCTATAACTAAACTGTCCGTCCACTTGCTGATAATCAATCAATTGCGGGGTAAAACGTCTAAGTGGCGCAGGGATATGGGTGTACCAATAAATTTCCGCTTCAATTTTGTTGTTGTCATCACTGCTTTTGGTGACAATGCCTTCACGAATCTGCAGTGAATTAAAGGCGCGTTCGGTGGTCATATTGGCGCGGGCATGAATATAATGGACAAAATTACTGCAATCATAATACGGCTCAATGTTGACCGATTTCATTGCGATAGCTTGTTGGTACAAATAAATCGCCCGTACAAAATTTTTCTTACTAATCGCCAGCGCTTTAATCAACTCCAATCGTGAGGAAAAGGCAAAATAGCCAATCCAATCGGTGGGGTTTTCTTTCATTTTTTTGGTTTGTTGCCAGTCGTATTGGCGCGTTTTATCTGACACACCAATACAATCTGAGTAATCAACTAAGTGGGGTAAAAATACATCCCCTTGGATGATACGAATATACTGGTATGATTTATCAATGGCTAGATTAAGCACATATAAAATCGTCTCGGACAATGCCAAATTTTCAGGGATTGTCACCACTTCAATGGGCAGAGACTCAATCACCGCTTTTTCATTGATGGTCAAAGTATAAGCTTCGGGTAGTGACAATAGAATTTTTTCATTGGGAAAGTGTTGGCGCACCACATCGACTTGAAGCTGTAACAGTTTTTTATTGCCAATGGGCAGCATGCAAGGCGGAATGCGCCCAATTTCTGCTTCAAATTCGGCATTGACATAGGAAGAGGCGTTAATGAGTATCATGGCGTTAAATTACCTTAACTGTCGTTATTGTTTTTATTTTTTATTAAGGTGTTAAATCAAGCAGCTGGCAAATCTCTGCATAGCTTAGCTTGACCAATTCATCGGGTCGAATAGCTTTGTCATCCACATAAAACCCTTCAAAGCCGCACCAAGGCTTACCCACGTATAATTCATCATACGGGATATCATGTCGTCCCAGCCAATCGATGATAATTGGCAAGGTGTTTTTATTAATAGCGCCAATATTGCCTTGAAAGGTGCGCATATTGCGACTGGTATTGATGACAATAGTAAACCCTTGTCGGTGATAGTATCTAAGTTTTTCGACAACTTCGGTGATGGGTTGGGCATTGGCATAGTCGCCGTCTTGGGTGGTGCATAGGGTGTCATCTAGGTCAAAGATTAGCCGCTTCATTGTTATTATGTCCCTAATATGGCAGTGATAGACTTAAACTAAAAATTTTTGTATTCTTAATAAAATCAAGTAGTTGATTGTCATTTTAACTTCCATACATTAAAGCTAATCTCTACCAAATCATATTACTTATTCATTACTTATTGTAATTTTAGGTAAGAATGCGAGAAAAAAATCGATTATAGGGCTTAATCACAATGCTTAATATTGGCTAGACCGCTTTTAACCCATTAATCAATTGATGTTGACAATTTTTGCGAGTAAGCCATAGCCCGAGAAATGCAGGAAAAAGCGGGTAAGAGCCTGATGAATCTAAATGAAATAGGTTGTAATTTGATGAAAGATTGGCTTTTAGTAACGATGAGCTAACAGGCTAAAAGATTAAAAGGCGAAAAAACAGTAAGCAAAAGACAGTAGGAAAAACGCGGTAAGGCGCGAAAAATTTATTTGATAGCGACGTGACTATAAACTTTGTACATACGACCCAGTGCGTTTTTCCAACCACGGGCATTGGGCATAAAGGCTTGGCAATGATCTAAGTGATAGCCATAGCCTGCATTGCCATACGCCATCAAAAAACTGCCATCCAGAAAACCTGACTGCCCTATGACAAAGCCATTACCTTGATTAAATCGCGCTTCAGCACCGTTACCGAGCAAGGTGGCATTGATTGCAGTATAGCCATGACCCTCATTGTGGTTGGCATTGGCGTGGGTGATATCGATACTGGCATGATGACGGGCAAAATAGCCACCTACCACGTTTTCATTGCCAAGACTGCGATTGGCCAAAATACGCCCGCCATTGTCGGCAAAATAGCCATAGCCATAATTGCGAAAGGCATTGGTACGTCGGTTGATGCTATTGCAGCTTAGCATGCCATTGTGCAGCGCCAAAAAGCCATGTTTGTTTTCGCTGGCACTGGCATCATGGCACCACATCGAGCCATTGGTGAGTGCATAAAACCCTGCGATATGGTTGTGTGCAGACACGCTGTTGTCGGCATTGACAAAGCCGCTGGATTCCGCGCAAAATCCAAAACCCAACTCTTCATCCAAATGCGCACAGTGATACGCCTCGCATTGCTGGGCATCTATCGAGCCACCATACGCGAAAAACCCGACATCCCCCGCAAACTGTACAATCACCCCGGGCTCACAGCGGATACTTGAGCCAAAGCGGGCAGCAACCCCATAATAAAACTTATTGATACGAACCTTTGACCCCACGAGCACTTGGCTATTGTAATTGCACATGATACCGGCACCATAGCCTTCATCTTGCCACTGTCCATAGCCCAAAAACGCCTTAGTACCATTGATAGTCATGCCATCGATTTTAAAAATACCATTGCCCCGCTGCATCAAAAAGCCACAGCGGTTATGGGCATCATCAAAATGTAACTGCACCTTATCAGGATCGTCCAAATTGCCAATAATCTCTACCCGATCACTAAAAAAATCAATTTCAACTTGGTCTAGATAATACTCGCCATCGGCAATTTTGATTTGGATAAAGCCTTTATCCCCCAAATTATGTAATTGGCTTTTACAATAAGCCAAAGCCGCGTGAATAGTCGGGAAGGTTTGCGGCACCTCAATACGTTGCCAACGGTTGGATACTTTTTTAATCATAATAACAACAAGCTAACAAGTGATATGGCACTCAAAATGAGTAGGTCGACCATACATCGCCAAAAAGCCTAGCGATAGTCAAAGCTATTGCAATTATCTAGGAAATAGCCGCTGTAATATGTTGGGTTTTCTTAGTGAATATGAAGTTTTTTATGATGTTTTAGGTTTTGCCAATTTTTCACTCAACGAATTTGCGACCCAGGCAGGACCAATCAACAAAAATTGTAAGTCTTCAAAAAATGACGGTTTTTTGCCTTCAATTTTGTGACCGACAAATTGCCCAATCCACGCTACCACAAATACGCCAAACCAAAACTTAAACCCAACTGGCAAAATAGCAATCGCTGCCAAGCAAAACAGCACAAACATGCCCATAGCAATAAATAATTGCGTAGACAGCCGTAGATAAAACAGCATTACCAAAGCAATCAGGACTAGCGTAAACGCCGCCTGCCATGACATTCCCATGCCTAAGATACTGGCAAAAATCGTGGGTACGCACAGCCAATGAATTTTTTTATTGATAGGATGTTGGTGACTCACAGCGTAGTCAGCCAGCCAGCTTTGTAGGGATTTTTTTGAATGAAGCAGGGTCACGCTTGCCATAATCTTCTTCCTTAAAGATAATAAACACAATGAAAAAAACTGCTGATAAAAAATGGGTGTGACTCCCATCAGTTACCACTGAATCGTATCACACCCTAGTCGTTTGTCAAATCAGCGAATTTACCCTGATAAGTTTTGATATCAGTGGCTTTTGATATCAGGGCTTTTGATACCAGTGGCTATTACGCCAAGCCTTTGGCTTTTTGCTCACTGCGATACCACTCATACAGACCCACAAACGCATTGATTTGGTACACCATGGTTTGAATGGCAAAAATATAATTTTGCGACATCAAGTTGACAATCAGCCAGACAAAATTCACTGCAATCCACAACCACCAGTTGAATGAATAGCGTAAAATCATCGTGGCTTGCGCGGTGATGGATAGCACAAATGCCAACACGTTAATCCAAAAAAAATCAATTACGCCCAAAAATTTACTGCCATCGTCGGCGACCACGCCATAACCCATCGACGCGAGCCAATTATTGACAGTTGGAAATAATGCCAAGCCAATCGCGATAAAGGCAACGGTTACCAACCAAACAATTTTATTGGCTGATTTGGGAATCATATTGCCATCGCCATCGGTGTTTTTTGACCAATAAAAAATGCCATATAAATGGGTGAAAAAGTTAAACAGCGGCGCAAGCATCAAACCCACCGCACCTGCAGTTCCCTGTACAATGGTTTCACCCGCCGTTGCCAACATGCCAAAGCCATTACCTGCGATATTGCGGCGAAAACTCAGCGATACCACACACAATAGCCCGATAACAGACACCCCCAAATAAAACCAGTCCAACGCTCGATGTTCTGTGGTCAACCAAAACACCGTAGCCAGTGCCACCACCCCAAAAAAGAACCATACCACCGTCCATTGTTGTGCCCATTCACCGGTAATTTTATCCAAAATTGCAATTCGCATTTCGCCTCCAGCCGTCATTACAACCATGACAACATTTTTTTAATTAAACTTTAAAAAAAACCAAAAATTTTTAGCATATTTACCAAGCATGTCTAGAAAATTATTTTATGCCTCGATATCTTGATAGTGGTGAAAAACGTGTGCATCAATAAGCGCAATCGCATCCAAAAATCGCTGATGATAGTCTGGACTATCAATAAACAGCGGCGCAATATGATGACGGGCAAAGATTTGTTTTAAACGATTTTCAAAACGCTCACGCTGGGACTCGCTGCCTAAAGAGCGCATCCCATCGGCAACCCAAGGGGTGTTATTGGCAAGCATCAGGGTATAATCTAAGCGAAATTCATCGATACAGGCGGTCAAAAACGGGTGGGTACGCCCTTCATATTCTTCACAGAATGCTTGCGTGGTCACAAAATCTGTATCCACCAAAGTGATTGGGGCAGGGGCAAGGCGTTTGGCGGCGCGTATCGCTTGTTCATGGTCAGTTGCCATGAGCGGATAGTCATCGTATTGCATACCAAGCTCAGTACCCCCCAAATCGGTTTGCACAAACAGCCGTCCCATCTCTAACCCATAGCTTGCACCATAATAGTTGGCTAATTTATGCAGTAGTGTGGTTTTACCTGAGCTTTCACCACCCACCAAAGCCACAGTTTTGGTGTAGTCACCTCGCGCTTGCGGGTGAATGGCTGACCAATACAGCGCGGGGTTATTGTGAATCTTGCGGCTATCAAAACCGTGCTGGCGTGGCGTGGTCACCACAGGTAACTGTAAATCATAATTGACAAACGGATGGGTTTCATCCATAAACACCACGGGCATCACCGTTTCGCCTTTATTATTGGACACGCTCAACTTAGGATATCGTTGTTGCAAATCCGCTAATACCGCATTGACCTCATCAACGCTCAAATCTTGATAATTGTCTTCATACGAGGGGGTTACCAAATCAGGTAAAATCTCTATATGCACAAATGGCAAATCAGCAAATGCCATGGTCATCCAGCGCGCTTTATCCTTTAAATCAATGGAAAAATTTGGATTTGGCGCGGGGTGAGCGGTAATAAAAATATATAAATCTTTGACTTGCCCAGACGCATGCAAAATCGTTCTTACATGCCCCAAATGCAGCGGCTCAAAATGCCCAATTATGATACCCACATCTTGCATCATGCTTTCCTCAATACTTCATCATGGTTTTTTTAACTATCTTTTAGCGACTTGATTTTTTGATTACTTGGATAGATATCCCTAATAAGGATATAAAGTAACGCTATGATAATCGATTAGCCACTACGAAGTTACAATCGTTTGTAACGCTAGTATCACAATTTGAAAGAATCGCTCATGGTAATAATGCGGTAGAAAAAGTTACTAAAAGAAACATCATTCTACGTTTTGTCACCCACCTACACCCTGCATTTGCTTATAATAAATCATGACCAAAACATAGCATCTTTAATTAGTAATTTTAGCTGATGGCACTGAGTTTTCTAACGGCATTAAGTTTTAAAGACATTAAGTTTTAAAGGCGTCAAATTTTAAAGATGTTAGGTTTTAACTAAGCTATAAGTAGTTTTCTTTATTTTTAACAGGTAAAAAATTAAATGGCAAATAAACTGGTAAAACTTCATCGCTCTCAGAATCATCGTATGATTGCAGGTGTGCTGGGAGGTATTGCAGAGTATCTAGGCTGGAATGTAACCTTGGTGCGTTTGTTGTTTGTGATCATCTCAACGGCAAGTGTCGCAGTGCCAGGCATTTTGATATATATCGTGTTATGGATTGTCATGCCAAATGCCACCCAAAATTCCTATCGTGCGGTTTGATTGGTTTATAGGCTTCTTTGTATAACTGCTAAGTATCAAGAAAAACAGCCAAAAAAATTAAAAATATGATGAATAATAACAACTCGCTATAACAATAACTATAAACTTCTCCACTTTTCCTCCTGCCCAGATAATACATTATCTGGGTATTTTTTTAACCTAAAAAAAGCCTTAAGGGAATACTTAAGGCTTTGTTTATATCAAAAATCTTGTATCAAAAATCTTGAAAAAATTGACTAAGGCACAAAACGTACAGGCTCGGCAATCACTTGCTGGGCGCGTTCAGCGACTTTATCAAAACGGTGGATACTGTTACCTTGATTGTCAACAGCCACGGTCACAGGCATATCTTCTACTTCAAACTCATAAATTGCTTCCATGCCTAGCTCTGGGAAGGCAAGCACTTTAGCGCCTTTGATAGCTTTTGATACCAGATAAGCGGCACCACCCACTGCAATGAGATAAATTGCGCCATGTTTGGCAATGACTTCACAGGTCGCAGGGCTACGCTCGGATTTACCGATCATCCCAATCAAGCCTTGATCCAAGATTTTGTCGGTGAATTTATCCATACGCGTTGAGGTGGTGGGGCCTGCAGGACCGACCACTTCATCGCCCACGGCATCGACAGGACCGACATAATAAATAAAGCGATTTTGTAAATCCACGGGTAGCGCTTCGCCATTGGCAAGCATATCCACCATGCGTTTATGCGCGGCATCACGACCCGTCAAGATTTTACCACTAAGTAGTAAAGTATCACCGATGTTAAACTGACCTAAGGTTTCTTTGGTTAAGTCGTTAACATTGACTTTAATCACGTCATCGGATCCAAAGGACACTTCTGGCCAATCGGATAGTGAAGGCACAGGCAAGGCAGCTTCACCTTGACCGTCTAGGGTAAAGTGAATATGACGAGTCGCCGCACAGTTTGGAATCATGGCAACGGCTTTACTTGCGGCATGGGTAGGAAAGTCTAGTACTTTCACATCTAGCACGGTAGTCAAGCCGCCAAGACCTTGGGCGCCAACGCCAAGCTGGTTCACTTTGTCATACAGATTGAGACGTAAGCGCTCAACGCTATCAAGCTCGGCGCCGCTTTGGGCTTTGGCTTGTAAATCGTGGATATCGATGTGTTCCATGAGTGAGCGTTTGGCAAGCATCATGGCTTTTTCTGGCGTGCCGCCGACACCGATACCTAAAATACCCGGTGGACACCAACCTGCCCCCATTTGGGGAACGGTTTTTAACACCCATTCTTCAATCGAGTCTGAGGGATTTAGCATGGCAAATTTTGCTTTGTTTTCTGAACCGCCACCTTTTGCGGCACAAATCACATCAACTTTGTCACCCGGTACCACGCTCATGTGAACCACCGCTGGCGTGTTGTCTTTGGTGTTTTGACGTTTGCCAATTGGGTCTACTAAGATGGATGCCCGTAGTGGGTTGTTTGGATTGTTGTAAGCACGGCGTACCCCTTCATTAACCATGTCTTCAACGCTCATCGCTGAGCCTTGCAAGTCCCATTGCACGTTCATACCGATATCAAGGAACACCACCGCACTACCAGTATCTTGGCAAATCGGACGATGACCCATCGCTGACATACGGCTATTGGTGAGGATTTGCCCCATGGCGTTTTTGGCAGATTGGTTGGTTTCTTTTTGCCATGCTTCATATACAGCATCAACGAAGTCTTTTGGGTGATAATAACTGATGTATTGAAAGGCGTTGGCGATAGAATTGATAAAGTCGTCTTTCTTGATGACGGTCATTGGCTAGTCCTTTTCACTGGCTAAATAGTGGCGCTATTATAGCATTGTCACTTGCTAGATTGGCAAACAAGATTGGCAAAAGGGCGCAGGAATAAGCGTTTTAAACGGTCAACCGCTAAAATTTTTATCTCATTAAAAAATTATTAACAGTTAGTGAATAATACTTGGCAAGGTAGTATTTAACAATTGCATAAAATTGGTATGTAACCACCAGTAAATACCGATAAAGAGCACTGTTAAAATCATATAGCTAGAACGGACAATTTTGCCCGATAAGGCATGGTAAGAGGGTGGTGTTGATTGATGACTAGTAATGCCAGAAATTTCACTATTTGCTAAAGTATTGGGTTGCCAAGGCGCGCCACCGGCTTTATGGGCGAATAGCTGCTGCTGGCGGATAGCGCGATACTGCATGACGTACACCAATCCTAGCAAACCCCCAACAATCGCACCGCCTACATGACTGGCATTATCGATACCGCCCACCAAAAAACCATAGCTCAAATTAATCGCCATCACTATC
>OFDC01000256.1_pt1 | contig 47791 bp, 43 predicted proteins | sample 1520941 | NCBI WGS metagenome assembly OFDC01 (sample SAMEA94258168, study PRJEB24077) | hot springs metagenome | biome: Aquatic biome; feature: Water | place: India | collected 2012-12-06 | depth 5 m | reverse complement strand
ACAAGCTCGGCACGCTGTGGAACATGGTCGGCTTCCAGACCAAGCTCAAATATGCCGCGCAGATCGAGCTGTTCCGCACCATCCCGGGGCTGGAGAACGCCGAATTCGCGCGGCTGGGCGGGCTGCACCGCAACACTTTCCTCAATTCGCCGCAAGTGCTCGACCGCCAACTGCGGCTGCGCGCGGCACCGCATATCCGCTTTGCTGGGCAGGTCACGGGATGCGAGGGTTATGTGGAGAGCGCCGCGATCGGGCTCGTCGCCGGGATGATGACGGCGGCGGAGCTGGCCGGACGCATCTGGCAACCTCTGCCCGCCACCACCGCTCTCGGCGCGCTGCTCAGCCACATCACCGGCGATGCCGAGGCCGAGACCTTCCAGCCCATGAACGTTAATTTTGGCCTTTTCCCGCCGCTCCATGACGTCGGCAAGAAGGTGCGCAAGGAAGCCTATACCGACCGCGCCAAGGCCGATCTCGCTCGCTGGATCGCCGAAACGCGCGAGGCAGTGCCAGCCTGACCAATCAGCACTTGCAAGCCGGCTTCGCGGGCGCAGGCTTGGGCGCGGTGGTGGCGAATTCGCGCGGGGTCAGTCGGCCATTGCCGTCCGCATCGGCCCCCTCGAAGCGGTCCACGGTTGCCACCGCCCATTCCTCGAAGGTCAGAAGGTTGTTCCCATCCTTGTCGAGCTTGCGGAATGCATCGGTGCGGGTGGAGAGCATCTCGTTGCGGGTGATCAGCCGGTCGCGGTTGCGATCATAGCGGAAGAAGCGCTGTTCCTCGCGCGACAATTCGCTCACCTCAGGCGGCAGCGGGCCTTGGAGCGTGCCGGGGTCAGCGAGCGGCAAATCCTCAGGGTTTGGCTTAAGAGCAGCAGGCGGAGGCGGCGGGGCATTCGCTTCAACAGCAGCGCGCCCCTGCCACCACACGATCCCCACCCCGGCCAATGCCAGGCCGCCGATCACTCCAAGAACAATCTCGCGCATCGGTCTGCCCCCGATTGCTGAACCGGGCGCACAATACACCGATTTACTTCAAGAGGATAGCGGCCTTCATTGCCACGAAGGGCGCGCCGCGTCCCTCCATCAGAGGCCGCCCCCCGCACCGCAGCGCACGCTTGCTCAAGGCATCCAGCACGGCGAGGCCGCGCAGCGCCTTGGGTAGGCGGGCACCCGAGCATGAGATCGCGACACCGGCTGCAATCAGCGCTTCACGCTCGGCTGCATCTGAGACCCGCGATGCCGCATCAGCGAGCGCCCAACGGTAGGCCGCCGCTGTCATAGCATCGCGCTCCACCGGCATGAGATGGCCCTCGACCAGTGCGCCAAAAAACGCGCTGCGTTGCTTGCCGAAACTGGCGATCGCAGGTGGGTCCAGAGGATCGGCGGTCATCAGCACCTCCCAACCATCGACCATCGCGATCAGCGCTGCTTCGCGGCCATTCCAGTGTTTGCCAATCGCATCGAGCACGACGTCGCCCCGCGGACGTTCGCTGACAGGCTTGCCCAAGACATCACGCCACCATGCGAGACGCATCTGCCCGAGCATCGGCTCGTGCGTGCGGGTGACGATCCGGGCCAAACGCCGATCAAGCTGAAGAACTATGCTTAACGGCCCGCGAACCGGCGGCGCGCTCCAGGCCAAGGCGAGCTTTGCCTCAGACGGCAGGGGATCGAGTGCATCTTCGTTCACGCGGGCGGTGCGTAGCAATGCCCTGGCCCAAAAGGCAAGCGAACTAGACGTGAACCAACGTTGGTTCATCCAACGGGCGCTTCAAGTTTTGTTAACCATGTTCTTTTGCGGACCGCTTACCAGTACCATCCTAAGTGGGACGATAGCTTGCGATGGGCCTTCATGAAACGGCGCGTAGCAACATGTGAAATTGCGGTGCTTGCGTATCAGTCAGGCGCTGCAACCTGATGAGTGCAGGAATTAGGAATTTGAAAAGTCTTACGTTTTCTCTGGGAAACAGAGAACGTATTGCTTGTTCAGGAGGCTCGGTGATGGCATTTCTCGGGAACCTATTTTCAAAGCTAAAGGCGTGTACCAGCGGGAACGCCGTTGCGCTTGTTGCGGGTGGTCTTCCAGCGTTGATCGGGGCGACCGGCTTCGCTGTTGATGTGTCCCAATGGTACTTGTGGAAGCGCGAACTGCAGTTCGCGGTCGACCAAGCGGCACTCGCAGGCGCTTGGGCACGAACCAGCGACGATACTGAGGGCACCTTTCAGAACCGCGCGCGCCAAGAATACAATGCGAACCTCCAATTGGTCCAAAGCTTTGCCACAACCCCGACAGTCGCGCTCGGCAACTACAACGGTCTTACCGGCAACAGCGTAACGGTGTCGGCAACCGCCACCCGCCAACTTCCCTTTTCCGGTTTCATCACTGGCTCCGCCGTCACCGTCAGCGCCTATGCTCAGGCAACCTTCGAGCAAGGCACAGCATACACGTCATGTCTGCTGGCGGTTGACGAGGACGACCGCGGCGCAATCACCATCGGCGGCAACGCCACACTTACGGCTGCTTGCGGCATTGCGGCTTTGTCGAATTCGGATGACTCGATTGTCGTCAACGGTAATCCTACCATCGATGCAGGCTGGATTGTCTCAGCGGGCGGGATCGATGACTGGCTGATTGATAATACCGACGACGAGGTGAAGGAATACGTCAACGGATTGTTCGACCCCTATGCTGAACTGACCCCGCCTAACAACAGCACGCCGCGTAGCTATGCCTGTTCACCGGCCACGACGACCACCACAGCAACACGAAGCGTTACCACCGAGGTGCGCGACCTGCGATACTCTGGCACTAAGAACAACAAGGTCGATACGCTTGTGAGCAACACACTCGTCTCGCTCACGGGTCCAACGGTAACCAACAATGTGATCGTGCCGAACAATACCAGCAACGGCACAAGCACAGTACCAAACACCCAGACTGGTCAGGTTACCAGCCAAACCACTGGAAGCGGCAAGAACCAAGTCACCACCTATTATCGCACAGACCGGGTGACGACGGTTACCACCGTCACGTCAAACGTGGCCCAAACCACTACGCCCGAACAGGCCAGCCTCCTGCCCGACACCTACAGCGACATACAAGTCTCATGCCAAACGGTGTTCTCCTCTGGCGTTTACGTCATTGACGGTGGTCGCCTCAAGATCACCGGGCAACATATCGTGAGCGGGTCCGGCGTGATGTTCGTGCTGAAAAATGGCGCCTATATTGACTTTCAGGGCGGCAGCAACATCAACCTCACGGCGATGACGACCTCGCAACTTGAGGCTGCCGGGGTGTCATCAAGCGAAGCTGCAAAGCTTACGGGCATGCTCGTCTTTGAGGATCCCAGCTCGAGGGGATCAAACAAGAGCACAATCAATGGCAATTCAAGCACCATCCTTAATGGTACGATCTACTTGCCCCAAAGCGGCATTACCTTTGCCGGAACCGCTGGTGTCACCAGTCAGTGCCTGATGATTGCGGCTAGAACCATCACCCTGCAAGGAACGGCCAACATGACGACGTTCTGCCCGTCGGGCGTCTCGGAGGACACGTCCATCTCAAACTCGGTCCCTCAGGTGAGGCTGGTGGCATGATGCGTCACATTGCGCCCCTAGGCCGCGACAACCGCGGCACCATGGCAATCGAAACGGCGTTGGTCGCGCCAGTCCTTCTGTTGCTTAGCCTGGGTGCGTTTCAGGCGAGCGAAGTCGTCGCCCGCCATAATGAGTTGCAGAGCGCGGTCGGTGAAGCCTCGACGGCTGTGCTGGCGGTAACACCCACCACGACCGGCGAACTCACAACCCTCAAGAATGTGGTGGCCGCATCCACAAATCTACCAAGCAACAAGGTGACGCTGACCTACAAATATCGCTGCGGTGAGGCCACCGCGTATGTCAATTCACCAAGCGGCTGCTCGGATTTCTATTCGACTTTTGTCGAAATCGTTCTCAGCGACACGTACACCCCAGTCTGGGCGCAGTATGGCATTACCGGACCGATCAACCTTAGCGTGACACGCTATGTGATAACGAGGCAAAGCGAGGAATGAAAAACCTTTTCTCCCGTATCAGCCGCAGTTCGCAAGGCGCTGCGGCTATAGAACTCGCGTTAGTCGCCCCAGCACTCTTGGGAATGCTCTTGGGTGTGTTCCAAATCGGCATAACGATGCAAAACTACAATGCACTGCGCAGTGCGACGGCTGACGTCGCACGCTTCGCAGCGGTCAATTATCAGACCGCCAACAAACTCTCCGACACGCAGCTTTCGAATTATGCACGCTCAGTCGCGACAGGGGATCAATACGGATTGGCCGCAAGCCGCATCGCGGTAACGGTTATCGATGCACCAAGTCAGCGCATCAGCGGCGCAACGGAGAAGACAATCACCTTCTCCTATCTCTCGCCAACGGTACTTTCGGTGATCGGTCTGCCAGATTTCGCGATCACATATTCGCGACCGGTATTCCTGCTCTCCTAACTTTGGTCCACGCCATCATCGATAGCACACCTTGCGCACCGCTTCGGCGATGCGCGCAGCGTCGATCAACGCGAGCTTTTCGAGGTTAGCAGCATAGGGCAGCGGCACATCCTCGTTGCAGACCCGGAGCACCGGCGCATCGAGGTGGTCGAAGCCCTCTTCCATGCACAGCGCCATGACCTCGCTGGCGATCGAGCAAGTCGGCCAGCCTTCCTCGGCAATGACAAGGCGGTTGGTCTTAGCGAGGCTGGTGAGGATCGCTCCGCGGTCGAGCGGACGCAGGGTTCTGAGGTCGATCACTTCGGCGTCGATCCCCTCGTCAGCCAGCGTTGCAGCGGCTTCGAGCGCGAGGCCGACCCCGATGGAATAGCTGACGATGGTGACATCCGCGCCTTCGCGCATGATCCGCGCCTTGCCGATGGGAAGGACGTAATCCTCCATGTCAGGCACGTCGAAGCTGCGGCCATAGACCAGCTCGTTTTCGAGAAAGACCACCGGATCCTCGCAGCGGATCGCGGCCTTCATCAGGCCCTTGGCGTCGGCGGCATCGTAGGGGGCGATCACGATCAGGCCGGGGACGCTGGCATACCACGGGCCATAATTCTGGCTGTGCTGCGCGCCGACACGTGACGCCGCACCATTGGGTCCGCGGAACACGATCGGGCAGCGCATCTGGCCGCCGCTCATGTAATTGGTTTTGGCGGCGGAATTGATGATGTGGTCGATCGCCTGCATGGCGAAATTGAAGGTCATGAACTCGACAATGGGGCGCAATCCCCCCATCGCCGCCCCCGTGCCGATCCCAGCAAAGCCATATTCCGTTATCGGCGTATCAATCACCCGTTTGGGGCCGAACTCGTCGAGCAGGCCTTGTGTGACCTTGTAGGCGCCCTGGTATTCGGCGACTTCCTCGCCCATCACGAACACCCTTGGGTCGCTGCGCATCTCTTCAGCCATTGCGTCGCGCAGCGCTTCGCGAACGGTGGTTCTGACGAGCGGGGTTCCAGCGGGGATCGCGGGATCGGCGGCCGGAGCGGCTGCGGCAGGTTTCTCAGCCTTGGGGGCCGGAGATTGAGCCTGAGCAGGCTCGGGATCGGCAACGGGTGCAGGCGCTGCCGCCTCCCCTTCCCCGGCGATCAGCGCAATCACCGCGCCCACCGCGACATCCTCGGTCCCGGCGGGGATGAGGATCTTCTCGAGCACGCCTTCATCGATGGCTTCAAATTCCATCGTCGCCTTGTCCGTCTCGATCTCGGCGATGATGTCGCCCGGCTCGATCCGATCGCCCTCCTGCTTGAGCCACTTGGCGAGCGTGCCCTGCTCCATGGTGGGCGAGAGCGCCGGCATCTTCAGTTCGATCCCCATGGCTCAATACTCCTCCACGAGAACATCGGTATAAAGTTCACCCGCACCCGGTTCAGGTGAGGTTTCAGCAAAATCGGCGGCGGCCGCCACTTCGGCGCGGATCGCCTTGTCGATCGCTTTCAAATCGTCCTCAGTCTTGCCCGCTTCGAGCAGGGTCTTCTTCAGCCCCTCAATCGGGTCGTGGTGGTCGCGCTGTTCCTGCACTTCCTCGCGAGTGCGGTACTTGGCCGGGTCGGACATCGAATGGCCGCGGTAGCGATAGGTGTTGCACTCCATCAGCACCGGGCCCTTGCCTGCGCGCACATGGGCGAAAGCGACTTCGGCGGCGGCGCGAACTTCGAGCACGTCCATCCCGTTCACTTCCATCCCCGGAATGCGGAACGCGGTGCCACGGCGATAGAAGCGGGTTTCGGCGGAGGAGCGCTTGGTCGCGGTGCCCATAGCGTACTGGTTGTCCTCGACCACGAAGACGATCGGAAGGTTCCAGAGCGCGGCCATGTTGAAGGTCTCATACACCTGGCCCTGGTTGGCCGCACCATCACCGAAATAGGCAAGGCACAGCCCGCCGTCATTGTTGTACTTGTGCGCGAGCGCCAGCCCTCCACCGAGTGCCACCTGCGCGCCGACGATGCCGTGGCCGCCGTAGAACTTATGCTCGGTCGAGAACATGTGCATCGACCCGCCCTTGCCCTTGGAAATCCCGGCCTCACGCCCGGTCAGCTCGGCCATGATCACCTTGGGATCGATCCCATAAGCGAGCATATGGCCGTGATCGCGGTAGCCGGTGATGACGCTGTCACGCTCGTTATCAAGCGCCGATTGCAGCCCAATCGCCACCGCTTCCTGCCCGATGTAAAGGTGACAGAAGCCCCCGATTAGCCCCAGCCCGTAAAGCTGCCCTGCCTTCTCTTCGAACCGCCGGATCAGAAGCATCTGGCGGTAGAATTCCATCATCTCGGCCTCTGACGCGGCATAGCGCTTTTTGGCTTCGAAGGCGTCCTGCAACGAATGCAGCAGGAAGTCGGCATCATCCGCAGGCTTTGCGGATGTTTTGGCGGGTTGTTTGGCCAAGACAAGTATCCCTCTCTCTGGCGCACTCGTGGGGAGGAGAAGCGCCATTCGTCTATAGGCAAGGACACGCCCGGGGCGCAACGACAAGCCGCAAGGGAATGGCCTGCGCGCATACGAAATCAAGGAAATGTGAAAAGGCGACGCTTGGCCGTGCGGCGCGGCCTATTCGTCGTCCAGCATAATGACGACTTCGTCTTCACGCATCACGCCCAGCTGATCGCGCACCAACTCGCTGGCAAGATCAGGATCGGCCGCCTCGGGATCGAGCAGCATCACCCGGTTGCGAAGGGCATCGCGTTTGGCCGTGAGGCTCACAATTTCCGCCTGACGTGCTTCGAGCGCGTCGGCATTCTCGCTCCACGCCAGCAGACCGGTTGGCCCGGCCACGGCAAAGCCAGCAAGCAGCAGGAGCGCGCCAAGCGCGAGCAGCTGCCTCATGCGTTCCTGCGATCCGATGTTGCGTTTGCCTGGCATGATCCCCCTGAGCCGCGATTGCGGTGCATATTGCACAGAATCACACTTGCCGCCGCGCTGCAAGAGCAATGCGCTGCCATGCGCAAGAAACCCTATGGATTATCCGTCTTTCAGTAAGAACGCGGCAGGCCGAGCACGTGCTCTGCAAGGTAGGAAAGGATCAGGTTGGTCGAGATCGGGGCGACGGTATAGAGCCGCGCCTCGCGGAACTTGCGCTCCACATCATATTCCTCGGCAAAGCCGAAGCCGCCGAAGGTCTGCACGCACATGTCAGCAGCGGCCCAGCTGGCTTCGGAGGCGAGGAGCTTGGCCATGTTGGCCTCGGCCCCTGGGTTCCCGCCTTCATCGTAAACCTGCGCTGCATGGTGCACCATCAGCTCGGCCGCTCGCATCTGGGCATAGGCGCGCGCGATCGGGAACTGTACGCCCTGATTCTGGCCGATCGGGCGCGCGAACACGCTGCGGTCCTTGGCATAGGCGGTGGCTTTTGCGATGAACCACTTGGCATCGCCGATGCACTCCGCCGCGATCAGGATGCGCTCGGCGTTCATGCCGGAAAGGATGTAGCGGAAGCCCTTGCCCTCCTCGCCCACCAGCGCGGAAGCCGGGATGCGCAGATCGTCGAAGAACACCTCGCAGGAGGAATGGTTCATCATCGTGCGGATCGGCTTGACGGTCATGCCCTTGCCCAGCGCCGCCTGCATGTCGACGAGGAAGATCGAAAGCCCTTCTGTCTTGCTGGCGGCTTCATCGCGCGGTGTGGTGCGGGCGAGGAGGAGCATCAGGTCGGAATGTTCGGCGCGGCTGGTCCAGATTTTCTGGCCGTTGATGACGTATTCGTCGCCATCCCGAACCGCGCGGGTCTTAAGGCTCAGCGTGTCGGTCCCGCTTGTGGGTTCGGAGACGCCGAAAGCCTGCAAGCGCAGCTCACCGCTGGCGATGCGCGGCAGATAGGCCGCCTTCTGCTCGGGCGAGCCATAGCGCAGCAGTGTGTTCATAATGTACATTTGCGCGTGCGCCGAAGAACCATTGCAGCCGCTCGCCTGAATTTCCTCCATGATCACGCAGGCCGCCTGAAGGCTGAGCCCGCTGCCGCCGTGCTCCACCGGGATCAACGCGGCGAGGAAGCCCGCTTTTGTCAGCGCATCGACAAATTCCGCCGGATATTCGCGCGCCTCATCTTTTGTGCGCCAATAGTCCCCGGGAAATCCTTCGCACAGGCTGCGCACCGCTGAGCGGATGGCAGCGTGGTCTTCGGTGTCGTGGCTGTGCATAGTCTTTCCCTTCCCCGCGCGGTCGGCTTGCCCGCTAACCGGGCCCAAGTCCACCGCATCGATTTGGGTGCTTTTGCGAAAGACGAGGCCCGTGGCAATCCCGTTTCGATCTGCTACTGACCATTCATCGGGAGAGACAACCATGCAGATTCTCAGCCACGATCCGCCGCGCTTTGCCGACCTGCCGGGCTATCCCTTTGCCGAAAACTGGCTGACCATCGACCTTGGCGACGGCCTTTCGGCGCGGATGCATTACCTCGATGAAGGCGCCAAGGACGCCCCGCCGCTGCTGCTGTTCCATGGCGAGCCGAGCTGGTCCTACCTTTACCGCAAGATGATCCCGCTGCTGGTCGATGCAGGCTTCCGCTGCCTCGCGCCCGACCTCATCGGCTTCGGCAAAAGCGACAAGCCCGATGATCCGAGCTTCTACACCTATGCCCGCCATGTCGGCTGGCTGCAGCAATGGCGCAATGCCATTATGCCAGAAGTCGCCGGGCTGTTCTGTCAGGACTGGGGCGGGCTGCTCGGCCTCAGGATGGTAGGACAAGAACCGGACCGCTTTGCCTTTGTGGTCGCGAGCAACACCTTCCTGCCCACCGGCGGCGGCAAGGCTTCGCCCGGGTTCCTCGCCTGGCGCGAATTTGCGCGCTCCTCGCCCGATTTCCGCATCGGCGGGATCATGGACCGCGGCTCGCAAACCCCTTTCACCCCGGCCGAAGTCGCCGCTTACGACGCGCCCTTCCCCGACGAAGCCAGCAAGGCAGGCGCGCGCGCTTTCCCGCAATTGGTGCCGATTGAGGACGACAAGCCGGGGGTCGCGGACAACATCGCCGCGTGGGAGGGCCTCGCCGCCTTCGACAAACCCTTCCTCACGCTGTTTGGCGAGGATGATCCGGTGCTGGGGGCGGCGGGCCCATTGCTTGCGAGGCGCATCAAGGGTGCCGAAGGCCTGCCCCACGCGATGCTCTCGAAATGCGGGCATTTCAGCCAGGAAGACCGCCCGGTTGAGCTTGCGCAGGGGGTGATTGATATGGCGCGGCTGGCGGGCTTTCTCGATTGAGCGAAACCCCGCCCGCCCTTCCCTGTCTTACCCGTGCGCAGGAATGGGCGCTGGCGGTGACTATCGCGGTGGTCACTGCCAATGCCTATTACATCCACCCGATCATCGGCGAGGTGGCGCGGGGGTTCGGGATTGGGACGGCGACTATTGGTCTGGTCCCCGCGCTCAACCAGCTGGCGCTGGCGATGGGCATTTTGCTGCTGCTGCCGCTGGGGGATTTCTATTCGAACCGGCGGCTTTGCCTGATCTTCGTGGCCGGCCAGACCTTGTGCCTTGGCGGTATGGTGCTGGCGCAGGATTTCGCCCTGTTCACCGCCGCCTCGACCCTGCTCGGGTTCTTCACCATCGCGCCCTACCTGATCCCCGCCTTTGCCTCGAAGCGAGTGGCGTCGGAACGGCTCGGCCAAGTTACAGCTCTGCTGACTGCAGGAGTGATCTTCGGGATTCTGGTCGCGCGGATGGGAGCGGGGATCATTGCCGAGTATGCCGATTGGCACGCGGTTTATGTCATCGCCTTCACACTGATGGTGGGGGTGACGGCGTTTCTCCCTATCGCCATGCGCACCGAAGCCACAGCGCCCAAGCGCGCCGAGGCCAGCTACGGCGCGCTGATCGCCTCGGTCTTCACACTGGCAGCCAAACACCCCGACATGCGGATATCGGCGGCGATCCAAGGGCTCAATTTCGCGATCTTCACGGCCAGCTGGCTGGCGCTGGCACTGCATCTGACCAGCCCGGCGATGGGCTATGGCACAGATGATGTCGGTTACCTCGCCGGAATTGCCGCGATCAGCATCATAACCACGCCGCGATTGGGACGCTGGGCCGACAAGGTCGGTGCCCGGCGCGCGCGGCCCGTGGTGGCGCTGGTGCAATTGGGCGGGATTGCGCTGTTCTATCCGCTGGGCTTTTCGATCTGGACGCTGATGGTGCCGCTGTTCATCACCAACACGGTAGGTCCCACCATCGATGTGACAGGGCGCATGACGCTGTTCACCCTCGCCCCGGAAATCCGCACAAGGCTGACGACATCCTACATCGTGATGATGTTCATTGGCGGCGCGGTCGGGAGTGCGCTCGGCACCACAGTCTATGATGCGGGTGGTTGGGGGGCGACCACCACACTGATGCTGGTCATGTCAGCCGGCTTGACGGGCCTCGCCTATCACGCCGAGCGGCGCTGGCAGCGAACCGCGGGGTAATGGTGACCCCGGCGCGATTCGAACGCGCGGCCCCCAGATTAGGAATCTGGTGCTCTATCCGGCTGAGCTACGGGGTCCCCGCGGCTTTCTTAGCAGCGCGGGGCTAACGATCAATTGAGTTTGTCGGGCGGCGCGACGGGAAAGGGAAGCGGGGCGACGGGGACGCCTTCCTCGATCAGCGCCTTGGCTTCGGCAAGGCTGGCCTGCCCATGGATCGGCGCTTCGTCGCGTTCACCATAATGCATCTTGCGGGTTTCCTCGGCGAACTTGTCGCCGACCCAGGTGCTGTTCTTGAGCGCCTCGGCCTGAGCCTTGGCGAGCGCGGCAAGCACCTGCGGAGGGAGCGGGGTGTTGGCCATCGCCTGCTGAGGAGCAGCAGCGGCGGGCAGGCTTTCGGGACGGCTGTTGCCCTTGGCGGGCACGGCAGGGGCCATCGGCGCCTTGCCCACCTCACACGAACCGCAGAACGGGCAGGCGAGCAGCCCGCCATCGCGCTGACCCTCGTAATCGGCAGACGAGCCGAACCAGCCTTCGAAACGGTGGCCGTCAGCGCAAGAAAGGTCGAATACGATCATGGCTCAAGATGTGGCAATTTTGCGGCGGTTGGCAAGAGCAGGCACCTGCGCGCGCACGGCATCGATGCGCGTGAGGTCGATGTCGCAGAAGGCGAGGCCCGGTGCCTCGCCGCCCATATCGAGCAGCACCTCACCCCAGGGATCAACGACGAGCGAATGGCCGTAGGTGATGCGGCCGTCCTCGTGGCGGCCCACCTGAGCAGCGGCGATAACAAAGGCGCTCGCCTCGATCGCGCGGGCGCGCAGCATCACGTGCCAATGTGCAGCGCCCGTGGGAACGGTGAAGGCGGCGGGCACGGCGATAGTGTCGCAACGGCGGTTACCAAGTTCACCGAACAGCGCGGGGAACCTGAGATCGTAGCAGATGGTGAGGCCAAGCCTGCCCACCGGCGTGTCCTCGACCACCACCACATCGCCCCCCGGCTCATAGGCCGCGCTCTCGCGCCAAGCCTCGCCGGTGGCGAGCTCGACGTCGAACATATGAATCTTGTCATAGGTCAATGGCGGTGTGAGGTTGGGGTGAAAATAATGCGCGCGGTTTGCCCATTTGCCGTTGGCAGTCGCCACCGGCATCGAACCGATCACGATATCGAGATGCTGCTTGGCCGCGACGAACGAAAGATGCTCGATCATTTCAGCGGGCCGAGCACTCTCGATCCTCTGGCGCGCGCGGGCCCGATCCCGGTCAAGCAGCAGGGACATCTCCGGCGTGAACAGCATCAGCGCACCGCGCTTGGCGCATTGCTTGGCTGCATCTTCAATGATGGCAAGATTGGCCTCAGGGTCCACCCCTGAGCACATCTGAAGCACCCCGATCGTCGGCATCAGCCCGCCAACAATGCGTCAAGCTTGCCCGCGCGTTCGAGCGCCGCAAGATCATCTGATCCGCCGACATGCACCTCACCGATAAAAATCTGCGGCACGGTCATCGCGTGCGGGGCGCGTGCGCGCATTTCGTCGCGCTTGGGCCCGCCCATCGTGATGTCATATTCCGTGTAGGCCGCGCCCTTTTCATCAAGCAGACGCTTGGCCCGCACGCAGAACGGGCAGGCAAACTTGGTGTAGATGTCGATCTGTGGCCCAGCCATATCCAACCTCTTGAAACCGTCCTTGTGAAAACCAGATAAGCGGTGTTGCCGCGTTCCGCCAGTCCGGGGAACATGCGGTGACGAGCGGGCGCTGCATCCGGCAGGCCCGCGATACGAACCAAATTGCTCAAGAGAAGAGGATTTGCACCATGTCTCGCTTTGATTTCACCCCCTATCGCCGCAGCACCGTGGGCTTTGACCGCCTGTTCGACCTGCTCGAAAATCAGGCGCGGCTCAATGCTGGCGACAATTATCCCCCGTTCAACATCGCCCGCCGGGGCGAGGACAATTACCGCATCACGCTGGCCGTCGCCGGTTTCCGTCCGGCCGATATCGACATCACCGCACAGCAGAACCTGCTGGTGGTGCAGGGCAAGAAGCGCGAAGAGATCGAGGATGGGTCTGAACTGATCCATGTCGGCATCGCCAACCGCGGCTTTGAACGCCGGTTCGAACTGGCGGATTTCGTCCGTGTCGAGCGCGCGGATCTCGCCGATGGCCTGCTGGTGATCGATCTGGTGCGCGAAGTGCCTGACGCCATGAAGCCGCGCAAGATCGCGGTCGGCGGAGCCACGCAGCTTTCAGCCGTGCCGTCATCGTCCGACGAACAGGACAAGACGGCCAGCGCCGCCTGATGCACGGGAATCTTGACGGAAACTGAAATAAGTAGGGGGCGGATCTTTCGGTCCGCCCCCGCGACTTGCGTCGCCCTACCAGGTCCTATCCGTCCGGGTCGCAGAAGACGGACAAAACCGGGCAAGCTCGTGTTATCGATACACCGATAGCCTGAGCCGGTCTGGCCTTCTCACGAAGACCGCGCCGGCAGACTTATCGCGAAGTCACTTTCTAAATCTTGCCTTCGGCACTGCTCTAATCCCTTAGCGTAAGATCGCGCAAGGCTAATCTGCCAAACTTGTAAGGATACGACACGCAAAGTCCTTTTGCGGAAACAAAGGATTGCAAGACTGACTTGCGGCGAGGCGGAAGCCGGTTTCAACGCCGCCAAGATCGGCGCGGCGATCACACGGAATTGCGGAAAGACCTGCGCTAAGCCACTCTAGACAAGGCGCGACTGCTCAAGCGCGGCGGCAATGAATCCGGCAAACAGCGGGTGCGGATCGAACGGGCGCGACTTGAGCTCGGGGTGGAACTGCACGCCCACAAACCACGGATGATCGGGCCGCTCGACAATCTCGGGCAGCAAGCCGTCGGGCGACATGCCCGCGAAGATCAGGCCGCGCTTTTCCAGCGGCTCGATAAAAGCGCTGTTGACCTCGTAGCGGTGGCGGTGCCGCTCGGAAATGAGCTCGGCCCCGTCATAGATGCGCGAGACATGGCTGTTGGGGCTGAGCTTGGCCGGATAGGCACCAAGCCGCATGGTGCCGCCCAGATCACCGCCCTCTTCGCGCTGCTGGATGCCTTCCTTTGTCATCCATTCGGTGATGATCCCTACCACCGGCGTGTCGGTCGGGCCGAATTCGGTTGAGGAGGCATGGGGAAAACCGGCCTCGCGCGCGCCCTCGATGCAGGCCATCTGCATGCCAAGACAAATGCCGAAGAACGGCACCTTGCGCTCGCGCGCGAAGCGCACCGCTGAAATCTTGCCCTCGCTGCCGCGTTCCCCGAAACCGCCGGGCACCAGAATGCCGTGCATCGGTTCCAGCGCGGCGATGATCTGCGATTCGTCGTCGCCTTCGAAGATTTCAGCGTCGATCCACTTGATGTTGACCTTCACCCGGTTCGCCAGTCCGCCGTGAACCAGCGCTTCGTTGAGGCTCTTGTAGGCGTCCTGTAGACCGACATACTTGCCGACGACCGCAATGGTGACTTCGCCTTCCGGGTTGAAATAGCGGTCATTAACATCGACCCAGGCCGACAGATCGGGCGCGGGCGCATCGGTGATCCCGAAGGCGCGCAGCACTTCGGCATCGAGGCCCTCGGCGTGGTATTGCTGCGGGACCGCATAGATCGAAGGCGCGTCGAGGGCGGGGATTACCGCCTCGGCTCGCACGTTGCAGAACTGCGCGATCTTGCGGCGCTCGCTTTCGGGGATCGGGTGCTCCGCACGGCACAGCAGAATGTCGGGCTTGATGCCAAGGCTTGCGAGCTCGCGCACCGAGTGCTGGGTCGGCTTGGTCTTAAGCTCGCCCGCCGCTTTGATATAGGGCACGAGCGTCACATGGACCGAAAGGGTCTGGAGCGGCTCAAGCTCGTTCCTCAGCTGACGGATCGCTTCCATGAAGGGCAGCGATTCGATGTCGCCCACCGTCCCGCCAATCTCGCACAGGATGAAATCCTGACCCTCGCTGTCGGCCAGAGCGAATTCCTTGATCGCGTCGGTCACATGCGGGATCACCTGCACGGTCGCGCCCAGATAATCGCCGCGCCGTTCGCGCGCGATGATGTCGCGGTAGACCCGGCCCGAGGTGATATTGTCGCTCTGCCGCGCGGAAACCCCGGTGAAACGTTCGTAGTGGCCAAGGTCGAGATCGGTCTCGGCCCCGTCATCCGTGACGTAAACCTCACCGTGCTGATACGGGCTCATCGTGCCCGGATCGACGTTGAGATAGGGGTCGAACTTGCGGATGCGGACCTTGTAGCAACGCGCCTGCAGCAGCGCTGCGAGCGATGCCGCCATGAGACCTTTGCCAAGCGAGGAGACCACGCCGCCGGTGATGAAAATGAACCGCGCCATGGGATTCGGGCCTTAAGCAGCGAGAGGGATTCGGGGCAAGCGAATTGCGCCGCCCGCGCCCGCGCCATCCACAATGATGATGGATGAAGCAGGCCGGAAAGGCGCTTAACGCGGCGATAGCTTATTCGGCGAGCGGATCGCTTTCAGCGGGGGCCGGCGCAGCTGGCGCGGCGGGGGCTGGCGCGGCGGGGGTCGGCGCGGCAGGCGCCACCGGATCGGCCAGCAGATCGGGTGAAGCAGCCGGGGCTTTGCCGCGTTCGAGCGTCGTGCTCACATCACTGACGCTGCTCTCGCGCACGGCGAGACCAGCAAGCACGATCGACAGGACCACGAAAGCAACCGCGAGCCACTTGGTCGAACGGGTCAGAAAATCGGCTGCCCCCCGCGCGCCCAGCGCGCCCGACGGGCTACCGCCGATGCCAAGCCCGCCCCCTTCCGAACGCTGCATCAGAACAACGCCAACCAGCGCGGCGGCCACCAGGGCCTGGACTACGGTAAGGAACAGGAACATCGCGTCTACTCTTACATGGGCTATCATGCCCGATCAGGAACTCTGCGCGCCATGTAGGCCGACCGCAGGCAATCGACAAGCCTGCGGCATGGCAGCGCGTGGGGCCGGTCTCAATTGTCAAACGGCTCGGTCGCCGCCAGCGCAATACCCATCAGGCTATCGGCCGTGAGGCTCGCGCCGCCGACGAGCGCTCCGCCAACCTCGGGTACCGCAAAAATCTCGGCCGCATTTTCAGGCTTTACCGACCCGCCATACAGGATGCGCACGTCGCTGCCTTGTTCTTGCCCGAACAAATCAATCAGCAAGCGGCGGACGGCGCCGTGCATTTCGGCGATATCATCAGTGGTCGCGGGCGTGCCTGCGCCCACCGCCCAGATCGGTTCATAGGCGACCGTCAGCCGCTCGGCGACATCGGCGGGCATCGCAGCGGCGGGTGGCAGGGACGCCTTGAGCTGGCGTTTCACAAAAGCCACGGCCTTACCCGATTCGCGGGTCTGCGCGCCTTCGCCGCAGCACAGAATCACTCTGAGGCCAGCGGCAAACGCGGCTTCCACCTTGGAACGCACCAGCGCATCCGTCTCGCCATGCCCGGTGCGGCGCTCGCTGTGGCCGAGAATCACGAACTTGGCCCCGGCATCAGCCACCATCGCGGCCGAGATGTCGCCGGTAAAAGCCCCGCCATCGGCATGGTGGCAATCCTGCGCGCCCACGGCGATCTGCTCAGCCTCGCGGTGGATCGGATGGATCAGGGTGTAGGGCGGCGCGAGCGCAACCTCGACTTTCATGTGGCGCTGCGCCGCGCGGTCAATCGCCCGCGCTTCGGACAGCATCGCGCGCGTGCCGTGCATTTTCCAGTTTCCGACAATGTAGGGTCGGCGGCTCATGGGCAATATCCTGCACCTTAAACAAATGAGAGGGTTAGATCGAGGGGAGGCTGATTCTGTGACCGCTTGTGATCCTCGCTCACGGCGCGCTAGCCGAGGAGCGGCTCGCAGTCAAAACGCAAGGACACCTGTTGCGGCACCGTGCCGGGGCCTCTAAAGCACCGCCGCACCGCCATGGTTCGCGGCGCGTCGCGGATCTCGCCGCGCGCCGCTGCCAACCCGCTATCGGTAAGGTTTATTACGCCATGCTCTCGTTTTTCCGCCGCTTTTTCCAATCCAAGATCGGCCTGCCGATCTTCTTGGCCTTCCTGGCGCTGATGGCGCTGGCCTTCGCGGCCTCGGACATCACCGGATCAACCTTTGGCGGGGTTTCGAATGGTGACCGGGTGGCGTTGGTCGGCGGCGAGGCGATTCCGGCAAGCGATCTGGTCACGAGCGCTCAGAATGCGCTGGATCAGGTGCGACAGGGCAATCCCACCCTGACCATGCCGGAATTCATCGCTGAAGGCGGGTTTGACGAAGTCGTGCGCCAGCTGATCGATCGCTATGCTGTGGGCAATTACGGCGAGAAGTATGGCCTTCGGGCCGGCGAAAATCTCGTCAACAGCGAGATCCTTCAGATCGCCGCCTTCCGCGGTTTGACCGGCGAATTTGATCCGCAGACCTATCAGGCGGCATTGCGTCAGCGCGGGTTGACCGATGCGATCCTGCGCCGCGATTTGCAGGATGGGCTGCTGGAACAGCAACTGCTCCGCTCGGCTGTGGCCGCGCCGCGCCTGCCCGAGAAAGTCGCCCGCCGCTATGCCGCGCTGGTGCTGGAACGGCGCCGGGGCGAGATTGCCCTGATCCCGAGCGAGGCCTTCGCGCCCGCAGCCAACCCGAATGACACGGTTTTGGCGGAATGGTACAGCAGGAACCGCACCCAGTTCATTCGTCCGGAACGCCGCGTGCTGCGCTTTGCCGTGTTCAGCGCTGACACGCTGGAAGTCTCGGCCACGCCGACGCCTGCCGAAATTGCCGCCCGCTACAAGCGCGACGCCGCACAGTATCAGGCCAGCGAGCGCCGGGCCGTGACCAGCTTTGTGGTGCCCACGCAGGATGCCGCCAAGTCCTTCGTCGCCCGCATCCGCGCCGGCCTCTCGCTCGAAGCCGCGGCCCGCGAAGCTGGCTTCACCGCCTCGCAGAGCGAATTGCGCGACCGCGAGGCAACCTCCAGCGCGACCAGCTTTGCCTTCGCCGAGGCGGCGTTCAAGGCGCCGCAGGGCGGGATTGTTGAACCGGCACAGGGCACACTGGGATGGTATGTCGCGCGGGTGGACAAGGTGGAGCGGATCCCGGCGCGCAGTCTCGCGCAGGCGACGCCTGAAATCACGCAGCAGCTGGCGCAGGAAAAGCGGGTCGCCGCGATCGCCGATCGCACCGCCGAGATCGAGGCCGAGATCGACGGCGGCACCGCGCTCGCCGAAGTGGCGGCGGCCTACAAGCTGAAGATTGAAACCACGCCCGCGTTGCTCGCCAACGGGCGGGCATTCGGACGTCCCGATGTGCAGATCGTGCCGCAACTGGGCCCGGTGCTCGCCACCGCTTTCCAGATGGAAGAAAGCGAACCGCAACTCGCGCAGGTCAGCGAGAACGAATTCGTCGTCTTTGAAGTCGCCCGGATTGATGAAGCCGCTGCCCCGCCGCTCGCTGAAGTGCGCCAACAGGCGATTATCGGGTGGAAGCGGGCCGAGGGCGCCAAGCTGGCGCGGGCTGCTGCAGACCGGATTACGGCCAAGGTGCGCGGCAAGACCGCTCTCGCTGCCGCGCTGGCGGCCGAAAACAAGCCCGGCTTTGAACGCGAAGTCATCGATCTGGAGCGCCGCGCGCTGCTGGCCCAGCGCGGCGGCAATGTGCCGCCACCGCTGGTGTTGATGTTCAGCATGGCGCAGGGCTCGGTCAAGGTGCTTGAGGCTCCCCGCAACCTCGGCTGGTACATCATCAGTCTCGATGAAATCAGCACCAGCCCGATCGACCAAGAACCCGGTCTCGTCGCGCAGACCCAGCAGCAGCTAGGTCAGGCCCTGACCGAAGAATATCGCCGCCAGGCCACTGCCGCCATGCGCGCCGAGCTGGGCACCACCCGCAACGAGGCAGCGCTGGTCGCCGTGCGCAAGCGGCTGACGGGCGATCAGTGATCCGGGCTGTGACTGTCACGTGACCCACTCCGACGATCGCCTGTCCGCGCCAACTGCCGCAGGCCTGCCCGACAATGCCGCCGCCGCCGCCCAAGCGCTTGCCGAGGGCCGCGCGGCGCTGGTGTGGCGGCGGATCATTGCCGACAGCGACACGCCCGTGGGCGCAGCGCGGCGGCTGATTGTGCCGGGGCGCGGGGATTTCCTGCTCGAGTCGGTCGAAGGCGGCGAAGTGCGCGGGCGATACAGCCTGTTGGGGCTCGATCCCGATCTGGTATTCCGCGCCAGCGGCAATGCAGCCGAAATCAATCGGGACTGGCGCCAGACCCGCGCGGCCTTTGTGCCGTGCGAGGGCGAGGCGCTGACCGAGCTGCGTGCGCTGGCAGCGGCTTGCCGCATCGATCCGATGCCTGAAGGCCTGCCCCCGGCGCTCGCCTGCCTGGTCGGCTATCTCGGCTATGAGACGATTGGCCTCGTCGAAACCCTGCCGCGCGCGCCAGACAGCCCACTCGCCCTGCCCGACATGCTGTTCGTGCGGCCCACGGTGATCCTCGTCTTTGATGGGCTGACCAATGCCTTGTTCGCCATCGCGCCGATCTGGGCAGCAGGCGACCCAGAAGCGGCCGTGGCGCTGGCCGGTGAACGGATCGATGCGACCCTAAGCCAGCTCAGCCAGCCAGCGCCTGCCCGCCACGCGAACCACGCGCCTGAAGCCCTGCCCGACCTCGCCCCGGTGATCGCGCCCGATGACTACAAGGCGATGGCCTTGCGCGCGAAGGACTACATCCTCGCAGGTGACATTTTTCAAGTAGTGCTGGCCCAGCGTTTCACGTGCCCTTTCACCCTGCCCCCGCTGGCGCTCTACCGCGCGCTGCGGCGGGTGAACCCCTCGCCCTTCCTCTATTTCCTCGACCTACCGGGCTTCGCGCTGGTCGGTTCCTCCCCCGAAATCCTGGTCCGGGTCCGGGAGGGCGAAGTCACCATCCGTCCCATCGCCGGCACGCGTCCCCGCGGAAAGACGCGCGAGGAAGACGTCGCCAACGAGGCCAGCCTGCTCGCCGATCCCAAGGAGCGCGCCGAACACCTCATGCTGCTCGATCTCGGCCGCAACGATGTCGGGCGCGTCGCCAAGGCGGGCACGGTGGAGGTCACCGACAGTTTCACCATTGAGCGCTACAGCCACGTGATGCACATCGTCAGCAATGTCGTGGGGGAACTGGCGGGCGACAAGGACGCATTGGACGCGCTGTTCGCGGGCTTCCCGGCGGGCACGGTTTCGGGCGCGCCCAAGATCAGGGCCTGCGAGATCATTGCCGAGTTGGAGCCGGAAACACGCGGTGCCTATGCCGGCGGCGTAGGCTATTTCGCGCCCGATGGAAGTCTCGACAGCTGCATCGTCCTGCGCACCGCCGTCGTAAAAGACGGGGTGATGCATGTGCAGGCGGGCGCGGGGATCGTGGCGGATAGCGATCCCGATTATGAACTCGCCGAATGCCGCGCCAAGGCTGGCGCGCTCATCGCCGCCGCGCGCGAAGCGGTGCGTGTGGCGGGCGAGCCGGGGTATGGGCAATGAGGCATATCGCCGCCCTCGCCTCGGGACTGATGGTCATACTAGGCGCCTGCTCCGAGGCCCCTGCAGGCGAGCCCATCGTGCGCACCGAGCTTGATCCCTCGGCCAGCCCGGCCACCGCGACCCCCTCGCCTACGCCGTCGCTGGCTGCTGGCCCTTCGGCATGCAAGCAGGTCACCTTCGAGGACATCCCCCTCACCCATTGCATCGCCGATCCCGCGCAGCATCGCATCACCATGGCCAATCTCGGCGCGGACAAGCAGCCCTTCGGCTCGCTCGCCGCTTTTGCCGCCAGCGTCGATCCCGCCACCATCGCCTTTGCCGTCAACGGCGGGATGTATGGCGATGACCTCAAGCCCATCGGCTATTACGTCGAAAACGGCGAGCGCATGGCCGAACTCAACCGGGGTGACGGCACCGGCAATTTCTACATGAAACCCAACGGAGTGTTCTTCGGCAGCGGTGGCAAATGGCAGGTGCTGGGGAGCAACACCTTCTTCAACACCGTGGGCGACCGCCCCGAATTCGGCACGCAATCCGGCCCGCTGCTGCTGGTGGACGGCAAACTCCATCCCGAAATTCAGGACAACGGGCCCTCGCGCGCGATCCGCAATGGCGTGGGGGTCGATGCCAAGGGGCGTGCGCATTTCGTGATATCGGGCGCGCCTATCAGTTTCGGCCAGCTGGCACGCTATTTCCGCGATGATGTGAAAGTCGCCCAAGCGCTCTACCTCGATGGGGGTGTGTCATCGCTGTGGGATCCGGCCACCGGACGGCAGGGTGGCCGTATGGATGGGGGCCGCGTCGGGCCGATCATCGTGGTGACGAAGCGGATAGAGAAAGCGGCAGAATGATCCTCGTCATCGACAATTACGACAGCTTCACCTTCAACCTCGTCCATTACCTGATGGAGTTGGGGGCCGAGGTGCGGGTCGAGCGCAATGACGCCCTGACCGCCGCCGAGGCGGTCCGCACCAATGCGGCGGGATTCCTCATCTCCCCCGGCCCCTGCACGCCCAATGAGGCCGGGATCAGCCTCGATCTGGTCGCAGCCTGTGCCGACGCGGGAAAACCGCTGATGGGCGTGTGCCTGGGCCATCAGGCCATCGGCCAGCATTTCGGCGGGCGGGTGCAGCGCGGCGGGCTGATGCATGGCAAGACCTCGCCGGTGACGCATGACGGCAGCGGCGTGTTTGCCGGCCTGCCCTCGCCCTTCATCGCCACCCGTTATCACAGCCTTGAGGTGGTGGATGTGCCCGCCTGCCTCATCGCCAATGCCCACGCTGATACGCCGGGTGCGGATCACCCGAGCGTGATGGGCTTCCGCCACGAATCGCTGCCGATCCATTCGGTACAATTCCACCCCGAGAGCATTGCTACCGAGCATGGCCATGCGCTGCTCGCCAACTTTGTCCGCCTGTGCGGGCTCGAGCCGGTGCTGCCCGCGAGGCTCTCCGCATGAGCCTGCTGCCTGATGTCGCCACACCTCTCTCCGAAGCAGAGGCCGAAGCGGCCTTCAGCGTGCTGCTCGACGGCGCTCCGAGCGAGGAGGAGATCGCGAGCTTTCTCGTCGCGCTCTCAACCCGGGGCGAGACCGCCGAGGAAATCGCCGGAGCGGCGCGGGCCCTGCGTGCGCGGCTGATCCCCATCGACGCTCCCGAAGGCGCGATTGACGTCTGCGGCACCGGGGGCGACGGGCACCACACGCTCAATGTCTCGACCGCCGTCAGCCTCGTGGTGGCCGCCTGCGGCGTGCCAGTCGCCAAGCACGGCAACCGCGCGGCCAGCTCGAAGGCGGGCGCGGCGGACACATTGGAAGCCTTGGGCCTCGACATGGATGCGGCCGGGCGCACGGCGGAAAAGACCTTGGCCGAGATCGGCATCTGTTTCCTTTTCGCCCGCAACCACCACCCGGCCATGGCGCGCATCCAGCCCATCCGGGTGCGGATCGGCCAGCGCACAATCTTCAACCTGATGGGCCCGCTGTCGAACCCCGCGCGGGTGACGAGCCAGCTGATCGGCATCGCCCGGCCCGCCTATGTGCCAATCTACGCCGGCGCGCTGGCGAGCCTCGGCACCGGGCGCTCGCTGATCGTCTCGGGCGACGAGGGGCTGGACGAGCTGAGCCTCGCAGGCGGCAACGAGGTCGCGGTGGTGACCGATCACAGCTTTTCCATGGAGCGCGTCGATGCCAGCGCGGCGGGCCTCCATCATGCGCCGATCGAGGCGATCCGCGGCGATGACGCCGTGCACAATGCCGCTGCATTGAAGGCGCTGCTGATGGGCGCGCCTGGCCCCTATCGCGATGCGGTTCTGTTCAATGCCGCCGGCGCGCTACTGGTCGCGGATCGCGGCGCAGGCTGGCGCGACCGCGCGGCGATGGCGGCCGAAGCGCTTGATTCCGGCCGGGCCAAGGCGCTGCTCGAACGCTGGATCGACATGGCAAAGTAACCCCGTTCAGGCGCGTTCCATCGCCCAGACATCGTTCGAGTATTCGAACTGCCACTCGCCGCCGACCTCGCGCGAGTACTTGCCGCCAGTGAGATACATCCGCGCGCTGTCTGCCCACGTTGCGACGCCGCCGCGGGGGCTCCACGGTGCCTCGACCCGCTCCCAAGCGCGCCCGTCTGCCGTGACGATCATGCTGCTGGTAAACCCGCCCGACCGGTTCGCCCCGACAAGCCACAGCCTGCCGTCGAACATCTGCGGCGCAAAGCCGACCGGATCGGGCGTGCCGACATGCTCGGCGATGCGTTCCCAGCTCCGGCCGTCGGTCGTCGCCCAGACCTCGCTGTTCGAGCGCTCCGAGCCCGGCATCCCGTCGATCGCGCCGCCGCCGATCAGCAGCAACCGCTCGCCCATCACCGCCGCGACCGCCTGCGCGCGCGGCGACCACGGCGGATCGGGCATACGCTCCCACACGATCCCGTCGGGCGAGCGCCATACCGCATTGACTGGCGCCGTCCCGTCGAAACCACCGAGGATCCATAGATGGTCGGCGAAGCTCGTATGACCGTAGAAAATCACCTCGGGCAGGTTGGTGGCGGTGCGCGAGGTCCATTCGCGGTAATCCGTGCTCGTCGCGATCACCGGATCGATGGTGAAGCCGAGATAGTTGCCGGAATGCCGCCCCAGCGCCACCGCTTCGCCGCGGTGTTGCACAGTGCCGAGATAGGCGGTGTTGCTCCCGCTGGCCGGCATCGCCTCGCGCTTCCAGAGCGCCCCGTCACGCGATGACCACGTGCCTTGCGGGTGGAGCGCCACGAAACGCCCATCGGGGGCGACATGCACGGGGTAGTTGTAGGACTTGGGAAAGGCCGCTGCCTCCGTCAGCCTGCGCCAGCGATAGCGGGGCCCGCCACCGATTGCCGCACCGACGGGAGCCTTGCAACAGGTCATCAGTGCACCGGCAGCCGTCACTGCGAGCATGTTGCGTCGTGACAGGGACTCACCCAAAACCATGCCGCGATGATCCGTCGCGGCCTTTCGCGAGTCAAGGTTCCGCAAACACGCGGTTGCCCGTGCCCGGTGCTTGGGCTAGCTGCCAAGGCGATCATGACCAACAAGCTCGAGGAAATCTGCGCGACCAAGCGCGAGGAAGTCGCCGCGCGCAAGGCTGCAACCACCGCCGCGCTCGAAGCCGCTGCTGCCGCGCAGAGCGCTCCGCGCGGTTTTGAAGCCGCCCTGCGCGCGCGCGCCGCCTCGGGATACGCATTGATTGCCGAAATCAAGAAGGCCAGCCCCTCCAAGGGCCTGATTCGCGCCGATTTCCGCCCCGCCGATCACGCCGCCGCCTATGAAGCGGGCGGCGCGGCCTGCCTTTCGGTTCTGACCGACGCGCCCTATTTCCAGGGGCACGAGGACTATCTCATCGCCGCCCGCGCCGCCTGCGCTCTGCCGGTGCTGCGCAAGGACTTCATGGTCGACCCGTGGCAATGCCTTGAAGCCCGCGCCATCGGGGCGGACGCGATCCTGATCATCGTCGCCGCGCTCGAGGACAGCGCTATGGCCGAGATCGAGGCCGCCGCGCGCGAACACGGCATGGACGTGCTCGTCGAAGTCCACGATGAGGCCGAAGTAGAACGTGCCGCGCGCGTCCTCCAATCGCGCCTGATCGGGGTCAACAACCGCGACCTCAAGACCTTCACCACCTCGCTCGCGACAACCGAGCAACTCGCCCCGCTGATGCCGCCCGGCACGCTGATCGTCGGCGAGAGCGGGATCAATACGCCCGCCGATCTCGCCCGGCTCGAAGCTGCCGGCGTGCGCACCTTCCTCGTCGGCGAAAGCCTGATGCGGGCCGATGACATTGCGCTTGCCACCGCCGCGCTGATCGGCGCAGAAACCGGGGCATGACAGGCCTCACCCACCTCGACGATCAGGGCGCTGCGCACATGGTCGATGTCGGCGGCAAGCCGGCAACGCAGCGCCGCGCGGTGGCGAGCGGGCGGATTACCATGACACCCGAAGCGCTGGCGGCAATCCGCGAAGGCAATGCGCCCAAGGGCGATGTGCTCTCCGCTGCACGCATCGCCGGGATTATGGCCGCCAAACGCACCGGCGAGTTGATCCCGCTGTGCCATCCGCTTGGGCTCGAAGCAGTGACCATCGATTTTGACTACGAGGACAGCGCGATCCGCGCCACAGCCACTGCCTCGCTCACCGGCAAGACCGGCGTGGAAATGGAAGCAATGACAGCGGTTTCTGTGGCACTCCTCACAATCTATGACATGGCAAAGGCCATCGATAAGGCCATGGTTATCTCCGGGGTTCGCCTCATCGCCAAGACCGGCGGCAAGTCGGGAGACTGGGCTGCCCCCGAGACCAGCGCGTCGTGAACGAACTGCTGGGCCTCGAAGAGGCGCAGGCCCGGATCCTCGCGCTCGCCCCCGCCCTGCCGCGCGAAGCCGTGCCGCTTCCGGCCATGCTCGGCCGCTATCTCGCCGAAGACCTCCGCGCCGCCCGGACCCAGCCCGCCGCGGACCTCTCCGCCATGGATGGCTATGCGCTCGCCCCCGGCGCGGGGCCATGGACGCTGGTGGGAGAGAGCCGCGCCGGCGCGCCCTTCGCACGGACGCTGGCCCCAAGCGAATGCGTGCGCATCTCGACCGGCGCCGTGTTGCCCGAGGGGGCCGAGCACGTGCTGCTGCAAGAGGATGCTCAACGGGATGGCAACCTGATCACCGCGGCGGAGACCCCTCCCCCCGGTGCCAACATACGCCTGCGAGGATTGGACTTCAGCATCGGAGACCTGCTCCTCACGCGCGGCACGCTCATGACCCCGGCGCGCATCGCGCTGGCGCTCGCCGCCGGTCATGCCGAAGTCATGGCGACCCGCCCGCTTCGGGTCGCAGTAATGGACAGCGGCGATGAACTAACCGCCGATCCCGCCAATTGCGCGCCCCATCAGCTCCCTGCCAGCAACGCTGCTATGCTGGCCGCGATGCTCGGCCCACTGGGCTGCGACGTCACCCGGATCGGCCCCGTCCCTGATGATCGCGCCGCACTTGCCGCAGCGCTGGGGCAGGCCGAGGGAGCGGATCTGCTCATCACCTCGGGCGGGGCTTCGGTGGGCGATCACGATCTGATTAAGCCAGCGCTCGCCGATTGGGGCGCCGAAACCGCCTTCTGGAAGGTCGCGATCAAGCCCGGTAAGCCGCTGCTGGTGGCGACGCGCCCCCGCGCTTGGGGCACGCAGGTGGTGCTCGGCCTGCCCGGCAATCCCGTGTCGAGTTTCGTTACCGCGTTCCTGTTCGCTCTGCCGTTGGTGCGTGCCAGCATGGGCGCAGCGAACCCCTTGCCTGTGACCGCAACCGCCGTGATGACCGAGCCGCTCCCCGCCGTCGGCAAGCGACGGGAATTCCTACGGGCAGTGCGCGATGGGGATGAGGTGCGGATCGCTGGATCACAGGATTCCTCCGCGCTCTCCGCTTTGGCGCTAGCCGACTGCCTGATCGACCGCGCCGCCGATGCCCCTGCGCTGGCGGCAGGCAGCACCGTGACGGTCTACCCGCTCCAGAATGGCTGAAGTCTGCGGGTTTACGCGGCGAGCCGCTTGACACGTTCCGCGAGGTTGCCTACTTGTTCCGCGTTCGTTCACCTTATTGGTGCGACGAAAAGTGCAAGCAACGCACCATGCGGTGCCTCTTGGTGCACGCGAAGGGATTGGCATGACCTGCGCCGCCGCGCGCAGGGTATGAACGCGACCAAGGGAGTTTTGAGCAATGCTGACCGCCAAACAGCACGAATTGATCCGTTTCATCCAGCAGCGTCTGGAAGAAACCGGAATCTCGCCGAGTTTCGAGGAAATGAAGGAAGCGCTCGATCTCAAGAGCAAGTCGGGCGTGCACCGGCTGATTTCCGCGCTGGAAGAGCGCGGGTTCCTGCGTCGCCTGCCCAACCGGGCGCGCGCGCTCGAAGTGATCCGTCAGCCCGAGGACACCACCCCAGCGGCTCGGAGCAGCAGCAATGTCGTGGCGCTCACCCCGGCAGCGGCCCGTCCGGCGCCCGAACCCGCCAATGACGTGATCGAACTGCCGCTCCACGGCCGGATTGCTGCAGGGGCTCCGATTGAGGCGCTCGAGGGCCAGAGCACCCTCCCCGTTCCCGCCGCCCTATTGGGCCCGGGTGAGCATTACGCGCTTGAGGTTTCTGGTGACTCGATGATCGAGGCCGGGATCTTCGATGGCGACTTTGCCCTGGTGCGCCGCACCAACACCGCGCGCGACGGCGAGATCGTGGTGGCGCTGGTCCGCGGCGAAGAAGCGACGCTCAAATATCTGCGCAAGGAAGGCGGCAAGGTGCGGCTCGATCCGGCCAATGCGGCCTACGATCCGCAGTATTACCGGCCTGATGAGGTCGAGGTGCAGGGCAAGCTGGCGGGCCTGTTGCGGCGCTATCACTGAGTTGCTGCGGTCCGGGGCTAGCGGCTTGCGCGCAGCCTGCCCAGCGGGCTGAGCGTAATGGCGGCGGGACCGGCCCGCTGATTGTGTGATGGCAAGGGGGTTCTTGCGCGGCCAGGCGAAGGCCGCCGCGCAAGAAGGTCGTTAGCGCTTCATTGGCGGCTCATAGGCCGGTCGTACCGAAGGCGTTGCTGGTTGGTTGTGCGTCATTTGGGGGGCATTTCGGGGTCGCTCTGGCACTGGCCGCCACCAGCCATGCGCACCCTGTGTCTTCGCGACGCTGGTGATTTTTTGGTTAGCGAGGTCGATGGCCAGACCCCCACTTTCCGCCAGATAGCGCCGATCAGCCTTGAGCCAACTTGGCCGGCAGGATCGGGGGAGATAGCGGTCGGCAATGACGATATCGGCCTCGGCACAGGCCGCCGCTAAGGCCCGCTCTTCAACCTGATGGCGGTTCCGACCGAGCAGGATTCGCCAGTCCCGACCGCCCCGCTCGATCGACACTACACAGAACGCGGAGGAACAGCGCGCCCCCGGCCATGCCGCCATCGGAACGGGTTCGGCGGCGACCCCGGCGAGCTCCATCAGATTGTCACGGGTGTAGGACGAGCGGCTGTCGCGCAGGCTGATCAAGCGGGGTTCTCCATCAGCACCTGCAACGGTGAGCCCCACCTGCCGACCATCGGCTGCCACCAAAAGGTCGGGGATCGGGGTCCAAGCCACCATGAGGGTCGCGATTGCCACGGGAGCGAAACCCCACAACCGCGTCTTCCCACTCCACAGCCCCAGCCACAGCGCACCAACTACGAAGAGTGTGATCGTCGGCCCACTGATCTGCGGCATCAGCGTTACTGCCCCCGCCTGCGATGACGTGAACCGCGCAATCGCCACGAGCAGATCAAGCGATTGTTGCACCACCCACCAGCACGGGGCGCCCAGCCCCACCCCGTCGAGCAACAGCCCCAGCGCGATCATCGGCATCGACACAAAGGTCACCAACGGGATCGCCACCACATTGGCCAGCGCGCCGTAAAATCCAGCGCGGTGGAAATGGAACAGCACGATGGGCATCAGCGCGAGTTCGATCACCACGCCGGTCACGAAGAGCATCACCACACGCCGCCCGGCATGGGCCCACCACGGCTGCTCGCGCGCGGCGAGGAAGGCGCGCGCCGGGTCGCTGGAAGACAGGGCAATGATCGCCAGAACTGCAGCAAAGCTCATCTGAAAACTCGGGCCGATCGCGCTCTCGGGCCACAAGATGAGGACACACCCCGCCGCCACCGCCACCATTCGCAAAGACAGCGCCTCGCGCCCCAGCACCAGCGCGCCGAGCACCAGCAGGGCGGCGAGGCATGATCGCACCGTGGGCACCTCAGCCCCGGTCAGCAACGTATAGGCGATCCCCGCCAGCGCGCCCGCACCCGCTGCCACAATCGGCAGCCGAATCCGCAACGCAAGGGCAGGCCAAAGGGAGAGCACGCGCAGCACCGCAAAATAGCCTGCCGCGACCACCGCACTGACATGCAACCCGCTGATCGAGAGCAAATGGGTGAGGCCCGAATCGCGCATCGCCACCTCATCGGCTCCGGGAATGCTGCCCCTGTCCCCACTGGCAAATGCCGCCGCAATCGCCCCTGCCGACCCTTCGACACGGGTCCGAACATGGGCCGCGAGCCAGCGCTGGAGCCGCGCAATATCCCCCCCCTCTGGCGCAGGGCGAAGCACCTCCAGCGGGCCGACCATGCTGCCGGTGGCGGAGAGGCCCTTGAACCACGCCGCGCGGGCGAAATCGTAGCTGCCGGGTAGCATCGGGCTCGCAGGCGGCATCAGCCGGGCGCGAAGCCGTACCCGCGCGCCCTCGGCAAGGCCGGCTGGCACCCTGCCTTTCGCGAAGGCGGCGAGCGGCACGTTAACCCGCACTTTGCGCGCCATGCTTTCTCCGGGGAGGCGCACCGCCAGCGTCAGGCGCAAGCGGTCCTCAGCGGGCTGATCTTCGCGTTCGAGCACTTGACCATCGAGCATAGCCACGGTGGGCGCGGCAATCGGCGCTGCCCCCACCACTTCCGAGCGCGCCCAGATCACCCCGACCCCCAGCGCAAACACAAGACCGCACGCGATAATAGCTGCGCGCAGATGGGCGCGGGTCTCATCGGCATCGCTCCCCGTCGGCCACAGCCTCAGAGCCGCCAGCGCCAGCCCAACGCCTCCCACAATGGCAGCACACCAATGCCACATCTGCGGCAAGGCAAACCACGTAGCGATCCCCGCGGCCAGCACCACCGCCAGCCACGGCGCCCGGTCAAAGGCCGCGCGTGCGAGAAAATCCTCCATTGCATCGGCAAGGCGCGAGCCGATCGACCCGCCCCCGGTGCTGGACAAGCGCGCACGGGTTTGCCAAGGCCGCGCCAAGCCTCGGCCAGCGGCGTCGCGGTCGCCGGGATCGTCCCCCATCGGAATGACCGGCACATCGCGCATCGGCTCGTCCCCATCGGCTAGGCCCTTGAACATCAGGCACCAAGCCGCTCAAAGTGAACAGGAAACTAACGCCAATGGCAAGCGAAAGCAGCTCACTTTCATCGACCGCTGCAGGGGAAGTGGTGACCCGCTTCGCCCCCTCGCCCACCGGCTATCTCCATATCGGCGGCGCACGCACCGCGTTGTTCAACTGGCTCTATGCGCGCCACCACGGTGGGCGCACCCTGCTCAGAATCGAAGACACTGACCGCAAGCGCAGCACGCAGGATGCAATCGATGCGATCATCGAGGGACTGGATTGGATGGGGCTCGATTATGACGCGCCGCCGATATTCCAGTCCGACCGCGCGGAACGCCATGCCGAAGTGGCGTGGCAGCTGCTGAACGCTGGCCATGCTTACAAGTGCTTTGCCACGCCCGAAGAGCTTGAAGCCATGCGCGAGGAGCAGCGCGCCAACAAGAAGCCGCTGCGCTATGATGGCCGCTGGCGTGATCGCGACCCCTCCGAAGCCCCGGAAGGCGCGCCCTTCACCATCCGGCTCAGGGCCCCGATGGAAGGCGAAACCACGATCCACGATCGTGTGCAGGGTGCGGTGACGGTCAAGAACGCGGAGCTTGATGATTACATCATCCTGCGGGCCGATGGCTCGCCCACCTATATGCTCGCAGTGGTGGTCGACGATCACGACATGGGCGTGACCCACGTGATCCGCGGCGATGATCACTTGAACAACGCCTTCCGCCAGCTCCCGATCATCCGCTCGATGAACGCGATTGAAGGTGGGTGGCCGGATCCGGTCTATGCCCATATCCCGCTGATCCACGGAAGCGACGGGGCCAAGCTGTCCAAACGCCACGGCGCGCTGGGTGTTGAGGCCTATCGTGATGATTTCGGGATTCTGCCCGAGGCCTTGTTCAATTATCTGCTTCGGCTCGGCTGGGGGCACGGTGACCGCGAGGAAATCACCCGCGAGGAGGCGGTGGCGCTGTTCGATCTTGATGGGGTCGGCAAGAGCCCTTCGCGGTTTGACATCAAGAAGCTCGAGAACCTCAACGGTCACTACTTGCGTGAGGCCGATGATGCACGGCTGGCGGCGCTGGTGGCAGCCCGGATCGGCGAGGCGGCTGACGTGGACCTGCTGACCCGCGCCATGCCTGTGCTCAAAGTGCGCGCCAAGAACCTCAGCGAAGTGGTTGACGGCGCCGCGTTTCTTTTCATTAAGCGACCGCTTGTCATGACCGAAAAGGCCGCCCAGCTGCTCGAGGGCGACGCGCGGGTGATTTTGCGGAAGATCACTGACCGTTTGGCGGGCGAAAACGACTGGACAAGCGAGGCACTGGAAGCCACTACGAAGGCGCTCGCCGAGGAGCAGGGATTGGGCCTCGGCAAGCTGGCGCAGCCAATGCGCGCGGCGCTGACCGGGACGACCACCTCACCCGGTATTTTCGATGTGCTGGTCCTTTTGGGACGGGACGAAGCGCTCGCCCGGCTTGACGCGCAAGCTGCGTGACAGCCGGTCTGCGGGCAGGTAATTTGGACAGGAGAATAGGCGTGGCAGACAAGCTGGCGAAACTCGAGCTGGGCGGGAAGACCCTCGAATACAGCGTGCTCGAGGGCAGTACCGGCCCCGATGTGATCGATATCCGTAAGCTTTACGCGCAAACGGGGGCTTTCACCTTCGACCCCGGCTTCACCTCGACCGCCAGCTGTGAAAGCGCGCTGACTTATATCGACGGTGACGAGGGCGTGCTGCTGCACCGCGGCTATCCGATCGGCCAGCTCGCGCAGGATTCGAGCTTCATGGAAGTGAGCTACCTGCTCTTGAACGGCGAATTGCCGAGCAAGGAAGAGCTCGACACCTTCACTTACACCATCACCCGCCACACCATGCTGCACGAACAGCTGATGACTTTCTACCGCGGGTTCCGGCGCGATGCGCACCCGATGGCGGTGATGTGCGGCGTGGTAGGCGCGCTGTCGGCGTTCTACCATGACAGCACCGACATTTCCGATCCGCAGCAGCGCATGATCGCCTCGCACCGGCTGATTGCCAAGATGCCGACGATCGCGGCGATGGCGTACAAGTATTCGGTCGGCCAGCCCTTTATCTATCCTGACAACTCGCTGAGCTACACTGGCAATTTCCTGCGCATGACCTTTGGCGTGCCTGCGGAGCCCTATGAAGTGAACCCGGTGGTGGAGCGCGCGCTTGACCGAATCTTCATTCTCCACGCCGACCATGAACAAAACGCCTCGACCTCGACCGTGCGTCTGGCCGGCTCCTCGGGTGCGAACCCGTTCGCCTGCATCGCAGCCGGGATCGCGTGTCTGTGGGGCCCGGCGCATGGCGGCGCCAACGAAGCGGCGCTCAATATGCTGCGCGAGATTGGCACCCCCGACAAGATCCCGCACTATATCGAACGCGCTAAGGACAAGAACGATCCGTTCCGCCTGATGGGCTTTGGCCACCGCGTCTACAAGAACTACGACCCGCGCGCGACGGTGATGCAACAGACGGTGCGTGAGGTGTTCGAGAGCCTCAAGGTCACCGATCCCCTGTTCGAGACCGCCTTGCGGCTCGAAGAGATCGCCTTGAACGATCCCTATTTCATCGAGAAAAAGCTGTTCCCGAATGTCGATTTCTATTCGGGCATCATCCTTTCCGCGATCGGCTTCCCGACCACAATGTTCACCGCGCTGTTTGCGCTGGCGCGTACGGTGGGCTGGGTGGCGCAGTGGAACGAGATGATCAGCGACCCTGGCCAGAAGATCGGCCGCCCGCGTCAGCTCTACACCGGGCCGACGCAGCGCGATTACATCCCTGTCGACAAGCGTTAAGCAACTCGCGGCATGGCACGGATGGTGTTGAAGGTGATCGGTGGCTTGCTGATCGCTTTCGGCATCATCTGGACCTTGCAAGGCCTTGGCGTGCTGCGTTGGCCTGCGGAAAGCTTCATGCTCGCGCGCGGGGAATGGGCCATCTACGGCGGACTGACAGCCGTGGCTGGGTCGATGATGGTAGCGTTTGGTTTCCGGCTTTCGCGCGGCTGAAAGTGCTCGTCAGGCGCTGGGCAATTCGAGCCGGAACAGCGCCCCGCCGCCCGGGTTGCCCGCAACGGTCAGATCACCGTCCATCGCCCGAGCCAGACGCCGCGAAATGTAAAGGCCAAGTCCCGAGCCATTGTCCTTGCCTCCGTCGCTATCGCGTCCGAGGCGTTCAAACTTGTCGAAGATTCGCTCGGCCTGCTCGACCGTCACCCCGGGCCCTTCGTCCGAGACAAGCACGGCCACCCGCTCCGGGTGCTCGGCTTCAACAGTGATCCGCACCGTGCTGCCGGCCGGCGAATAGGCAATCGCGTTGCCAATCAGATTGAGCAGAATTTGCAGCACCCGGCGGAACTCGGCCTGCGCCACCGCTGCGCCCTGCTCGCCTTCGACCGTCAGCACCGTGTCCCGGTTCTGCGCCTTGACGCCAAGGATTCCTGCCGCGCGGCGGGCGGCGTCGGAAAGATCAACTGGCTCACGTACGGTCGCAAAGCCCGGCGTTTCGACCACTTCCAGATCAGCCAGATCATCCAACATCGCGGATAGATGCTGCCCGGCGCTGGCGATGGTAGCGGCGTAATCCGTGTATTCCGCCCTGAGCGGCCCGGCCAGACGCGCGCGAATGGTCTCGGCGTTGGCGATGATCCGAGCGATGGGTTGACGCAACACCGGCACAAGGGCGGTCCCGACAAGGCGTGTTGGCGACGCTTCGTCCAGCGCATCATCAGCCAGCGGTTCGGCCCGAGACAGCGGCAAGGGCTGCTCCGCGATCAACAGCAATTCAAAACCCGTCGGCTGGTGCACATCAGTGCCCAAGGGGATCAGACGAATGCGCCAGGTGCGCTGCGATCCGGCAAGTCTGCAGGTCGCCCCGTCAAGCAAGCGCCAATGCATCGGCTGGCGATGCGTGATCCCGGCGAGTTCCACCAGGTCCGTCCAAACTTGTCCTGGCGCTGCCATTGCGGCCTGTTGCAATCCCAGCGCATCAGCCGCAGTGGCGCTCAGCACCTGCACCCGCTGGCGCGCATCGAGCCGCCCGGAAACCTCTGCGGTTGCGCGGTCGATGCCATCGAGCCGTTCGGCGATCTCGCGGCTGGCAGGCATGACGAGCGGACTGCGCTGCCAGTTTTCGATCAGGACTTCGCAGCCCCCGCCGTCCGCTTCACTGACGGGGTGAATGCGGGCAAAACCGCTCACCTCGACGTCGCCGTCGAACGCACTAAAGGCCCGCGCAAGGCGCAGGCCCATCCGGCGGGCCTGTTGCACCAGCGCGAGGAGCTCGGGCACGGCGAGCGTGCCCGGGATCAATCCGCCGCAGCGCTCGTGCAGATCAGCGAGCGCCTCGTCGGCGCTCAACAAGCGGTCGCGCGCATCGGTCAGCCCATAGGCCCCCAGCAGGTTATCCGAGCGGTCCATGGTGTTCACGCCGCCGTGCCGTTGGCTCGGAGCAAAAGGTCAGCGCGCTCGGCCGGCAGCGCGGCGAGCGCGCGCGGCATCCTTGCCACCGGTTCGATGAGCAGGAACTGCCGCTCGATCGCCGATGGTCCCAGCCCTGCTGCCCGCAACGTCAACGCAAGCCGCGCCCCCTGCCCTTCATGGCAGGCGAGCACCATCTCCGCGCGCGATTGGTGTGTGGTTTGCGCCAGCGCACTCGCAAACAAGGCAAGCCCCGCATGATCGAGCGCCAAGGCAGCCATCACCCCGCGCCGCATCGCTGTGACCAGACGGGTCAGCAGGCCAAGCCTGCTGGCAGCCTCATCATAGCTATGTTGCAACCGCTCAAGCGCAGCAGAAGACCCCATAGCACTGCCGAAATGGTGGGCGACCGCGATCAGGGCATGAAAACGTTCAGCGGGAAGCTCGCCCAGCGGCAACTCCATACGTCGCTGGCTCTGCATAAAGCGCGATTGGGCCGCGAGCAGATTCATCGCGAGGCTCGCAACGGCTGTATCATCCGAGGCGATCAGTTCCTGCAACAGCGGGCTCAGGACCGGGTCAATAACGTGGCGTTGCTGAAACCGCTCGGCCAGCAAGCTTTCGATGGCAAGCCCATGGAGCAGCGCCAGCAAGGCCTCATCGCCGAGCAGGCGGTTGGCAAGAGGACCGCTCGTTTCGGGATCAGCCATGCCCCGCCCCGTGGCGGGATCGCGCCCGGCGATTGCGGTGGAGAGTTGCGCTGCCAGATCGAACACCATACCGCGCACCCGGGCCAGCACCGCCTCGCTCACCAGCGATTGGGCATCACTCGCCAGCAAATGCCGCAGCACCGGCGACACCGCAGTGACCGCACGGACTTCCCGGGCGAGTTCATCCTGCAGGATCGCTTCGACAGCAGCGTCGGCGGCAAGGTCCGTCATCGTTTCGCCCATCGCATCGGATATAGCGCCCACATAGTTAAATCCGCGTTAGTTCAATGCCCACGCTTGCTGAGCAGCAAGATGGCCATTGCGGCGGCGGCAAGCAAGGCGGTCGCTTCTGGCAAATACCCGGCTGCGGCGGCGATGGTTAGCAGCACCAGCAGTGCGGCGCGATCCCGCCAAAAAGCTGTGAAGGCTGCCCTTGCCTCCTCGCGCGCGGCCAGACGTGCCAAACCAATGAGCAGCGGACCGCACACGGCGAGCGCGGTCCATTCTGGAAATGGTACCAGGGCAAACCACAGGGTCAACGCTGCCAAGGCATCGAGCACGACCCGAATTGCGGCCTCTCCCGGTATCGGCTCTGACCGGCGCTGCAAGCGTTGGGCCAGCCCTGCATAGCTTGCGGCAATAGTCCCCGAAAACGCCGCTGCCGCCGCGCAGCCGAGCCCGATGGCTGGGGCGCCCCACGCTGCAGCGACAACCCCGCCGAGCGCCGATACAAGCGCAACGCTGCCCGCCACCACTGGTCCCTCACGCAGCCCGCGCGGGGCCAGCGCACTGACCAGCGCGTCGGCCAGCGCGATCATCGGCGACCGGAAGTCGTGCAGGCGCACGGCGCGTGCCATCAGATCACGCTCGTGCGTCGCCAGCGCCGCCGCGCTTTCCGACAGAACCCACGCGCCCGACTCCAGCTGTGTGGGGCCAAGATCGTGACACGGCGTTCGGGCTTGCAATGCAAGCCGCAAGAGCAGGCTCACCGCGTCGGCATCATCGGGAAATGTGGCAAGCTGCTGCACCGGGGCACCGCGCATAGCCAGCAGACCCGCCCAGTGGCGAGCAGCGTCAATCCGTTCGAAATCATCCGGCGCGTTCACGACCAGGGCATTATCGTTCGGCAAGCATATGACGGCGCGGCGCCATCCTGCGTCGGTCGCCACCAGCTGCTGTGCAAGGAGCGGATCGGGTAACAATCCATCGCCGAGGATAAGCAAGTCATCCTCCGCCCTCACCAAGGCAGCAAGCCCGACAAAGGCGGTCAGCGCATGAAACGTCGCTCCGGTGGCTTCGACCTTGTGCTGTAAGCTGAGCACCTCGCCGTCGAGAGCGTGGCACAGGCAAATCACCCGCTCCGCCCCCAGCGCTGCCAATAGATCGACCTGCCAGGCCAGGATGCTTTGCCCGGCCAGCACCAGTTCCGCGCGCAGTTCACCGCTCTCGGTGCGCCTCAGCGCCGAAATCAGGGCGATGCGCATGGGCAAGTCTCCGCTGGTGGGCCAGCGCGCAGGATTGGCGCTTTACGAAGCGCGGTTCAAGCCAGTTGCTTGGGAGGGTGCTACCGCGCCCGCACCTTCATCGCAATTCAGCGACGGGAGGTCCGCGAAAACCGGGCCAGCACGCCTTCAATCTCGCGCACTGCCATGGGCTCGCCAGGCGCGGCGTTCAGGGCACGCTCGGCCGCATTCAGCAATTCTTCGGCGTGAAAGCTGGCCGCCAGCCCCTTGAGCCGCATGGCCGCAACGTTCCAGTTGCCATCGCATCGAGCACGCTTAAGCAGATCAAGCTGGCGCATCGCGCTTTCAAGGAAGGCAGCGCGCAATTCCTGCATCAACGCGGCGTCATCGCCGGCCGCAGCTGCAAGGGTTGCATCGAGAGCGCCGTTATCAAATGCCATGGGCCTGCGCATAAACCCCAAGGGGTTAAAGTGGGGTTTATCCCGAGTCCCCTTGTGGTATGCAGGAACTATGGCACAGGGACACCAGATGCGTACCTTAAGACGCAAGGGCGGGGATGAGGCACAGGCGGGAGTGGCACCCTTGCCTTCGCTGGATGATGGCGGCGAGACGACTTCGACCCCACTGGAACTAGATGAAGACTGGGCCGAAGAAGCAGAGCTTCCCGCTTCGCCAGGACGCCTTGGCTGGCTCGCCCCTGCGATTGCCATTCTTGCTGTGGCAGCGTGGACTGGATTTTTTGGTTGGGCCATGCGCAACGAGCTGTTCGCCGCAATGCCTGATGCGCCCCGCATTTGGGCCGGCCTGATCGTTCAATGGGCCGTGCCGACGGCGCTCATCGGGATTGTCTGGCTTCTGGTGATGCGGTCCTCGCGGGCTGAGGCCCACCGTTTTGCCGCGACAGCTGCTCTGCTCAGCCGCGAGAGCGCCGAGCTTGAAGAGCGGTTGAAAGTGGTGAACCGGGAGCTGAGCTTGGCCCGCGAATTCCTCGCGGCCGAGGCCCGCGATCTCGATTCCCTAGGTCGGATTGCGGCAGAGCGGATTTCAACACACGCCAGCGAGCTGCAAGCCCTGATCACGACAAATGGCGCGCAGGTGGAGGCGATCGGCAACACCAGCGAAACCGCGCTCGGCAACATGAACCGTCTGCGCGACGATCTGCCCGTGATCGCCAATGCCGCGCGCGATGTCGCCAACCAGATTGGCGGCGCGGGGCGTAATGCGCAGGATCAGTTGGAACGGCTGGTGGCCGGGTTTGAGCGGCTCAACCAGTTCGGCAGTGCCAGCGAAACCCAAGTCACCAGGCTTGGCGTCAGCGTGGGTGAGACGATTGACCGTTTCGAAACCCAGCTGTCCGCGATCGCAGCCGTCGCGACCGATCGCTTTGTCGCCCTGCAGTCCGAGGCCGAGGTCTATCGCACCCAGCTCGACGCCTTGGAGCGCGAGGCCCTGACAGCGCTGGAGGATCGCGCCGCGCAGACTTCATCGCGGACAGAGGCCTTGGCAAAAGGCCTGCGCCATTCGGCCGAGACCCTCCACGCGCAATTGGAGGCCGCCGTCGCTCGCCTTCACGAGACGCTGTTGGAAAAGGTGCAAATCGTCGAACAACGCGACCTTGCAGCAAGCAGCGCCGCTGCGGATCGCATGGCTCGGCTGGATGAAACCGCGCGCCGGTTTGACGAGACGCTCGCCGCGCGTAATCTGCACTTTGCCGAGCAGATCGAACAGCGCCAAGCCGCACTTGAGACGCACGAAACCCAGGCCAGCGAAGTGCTGGCGCAGCGCCTTGCCGCGCTCGACGAGGCCATCGCCCAGCGCAGGGAGGCTCAGCTGGCGGATGCCGAAAAGCTGCGCAATCAAAGCGATGCCATCGCCGAAAGGCTCGAACACCTGGGTCAGGTCATGGCCCAGATCGGCGATCATGGCGAGGCCGCGAGGTCAAGCCTTGGGGCCGGTCTGGAAGAGCTGGGCGAAAAGCTCGCCAGCAAGCGCGCAGCCCTTCTGCAAACCGAGGCCCAGCTCACCACCCTGACCGAAAGCAGCGTGCGCCTGCTTGAGATCATCCAGTCCGGCGCGCAGACGACCCGCGAGGATCTGCCAGCTGCGATCGGCGCTGCCGAAGCGGCGCTGGGAACAGCCATGTCGCGTGCGGGCGAGATCAATCAGTTGATGCTTGGTTCTCGGCAGCAGGGCAACGATCTGTCTGATTATCTGGTGCGAACCCGCAGCGAGATCGACGCTGCCCAGAACGCCATTGGCGAGCTTGGATCCCTACTCGCCGAGCAGGCAGATGATGCCCTCGCGCGCCTGCAGGGGCTGCGCAGCGGGTTTGCCCGCCTCTCGGATGACAGCGGAACGCTGGCGCGCGAGACGCAGGATCAACTGCGAGCCGCGCTGGCCAGTCTTGAAGCCGCCATTGCGGAGGCCTTCGCGGTCCTCGACAGTGGCGCGCGCGAAAAGCTGGCCGGACTGGCGCAAGGCATGAGCGCCGAAGCGGTCGAAGCGCTTGAACGCGCCCTGCGCAACGAAACCGCCACAACCATCGGCAAGCTCGAACAGGCCGCCGCCCACGCATCTGGCGTCGGACGCGAAGCTACGATCCAGCTGCGCGATCAACTCGTGCGGGTCAATGAGCTTACAGGCAATCTGGAACAGCGCATCGCCCGCGCGCGCGAGCAGGCCGAGGAACAGGTCAACAATGACTTCGCCCGGCGTATGGCGCTGATCACCGACAGCCTCAATTCAGCGGCCATCGACATTGGCGGCGCGCTATCGACCGAGGTTTCCGATACGGCATGGGATGCCTATCTCAAGGGGGATCGCGGCATCTTTACCCGGCGTGCGGTGCGTCTGATTGATGCGGGCGCCGCGCGGGAAATTGCGACGCTTTATAGCAATGACGAGACCTTCAAGGCCAATGTCAGCCGCTATATCCATGATTTCGAAGCGCTCCTGCGAGCCACGCTTTCGACCCGCGATGGCCACGCGCTGAGCGTGACCATGCTGGGATCGGACATGGGCAAGCTTTATGTCGCGCTGGCGCAGGCGATCGAGCGGTTCCGAACCTAACCCTCGGCGGCGCTGGGGGGCTTGGGCAGGATATCGATGTCCGCCACGGTGATCCAGCCCTGTGTGTAGTTGGCTACGAACAGACCGGTGCACACGGCCGCAATAATGGTCGCCCGCAGCATCAGCTTGCCGGGGCGGAAATTGACCGGGGCGCTGTCCGCCTGCCCCGGCACCTTCGGTACGCCGGCCTCGTCCGCCGTGCGCACGCCAAAGGGCAGCATCACGAAGGCGCTCATCACCCAGAACAGGAAGAAAATCGCTGCAATCGACGTGATCGCCATCAGGTCGGCGCCCCCGGCATCACCACGCGGACCTGCGGCTTCTTGCCCGACCAGCGCTGCGCGGCCCGGCGGGCTGCAAGGCGGGCGGTTTCCTTGATCACCGCCGGATCGCGCGCATCCTTGCCCTTGAGGCGGCCGATGGCGGTGAGGACATCGCTCGCGGCTTCTTCAAGGAAATCGGGGAGGTCTTCATCAAGCGGCAGCCCAATTGCCTCGATCATCGGCTGCGCCCCACGTGCGAGCACCACTACCAGCACGCCATCCTGCGCAATCCGGCGGCGCATGGTCATGGCCTCGCCATTGGCGGGAGTGATGATATCGCCATCGAGCACCAAGCGGCCCGCGCGCACCTCGGCAAGCTTGCCCGGTTTGCCGGGTGCAAGGCGGACGATGTCGCCGTTCTTCTGCACCACCTGCGCCGGAATGCCGCAAGCCTTACCGATCCGCGCCTGCTCCATCATGTGCCGCATCTCGCCATGCACGGGCACGAGGATTTCCGGCTGGAGCCAATCATAGAGCGCCTCAAGCTCCGGCCGCCCCGGGTGTCCTGATACGTGGATGAAGGCCTGTCGGTCGGTCACCATCTGGATACCCCGCGCGGCGAGCTGGTTCTGGATCTTGCCGATCGGGATTTCGTTGCCCGGAATCTGGCGCGAGGAGAACAGCACGACATCGCCCGCAGTGAGTTCAATCGGGTGATTGTTCTCCGCCATCCGCCCAAGCGCGGCGCGCGGTTCGCCCTGCCCGCCTGTGGCGAGGATCAGCACCTCACCGCGCGGCAGACCCATCGCGGTGTCGAAATCAACGGGCTTGGGGAAATCGGCGAGGTAGCCATTATCCTGCGCCACCTCGATAATCCGGTCCAGCGAGCGGCCCGCGACGCAAATCTGCCGCCCGGTCTCGCGCGCGACTTCGCCCAGCGTTTGCAGGCGCGCGACGTTGCTGGCGAAGGTAGTCACCACCACGCGCTTGCCCTTGTACCGCGCGACCTCTTCCATCAGAGCGCGGTGCACCGCGCCTTCGCTGCCCGAGGGTTCTGGGTTGAAGGCATTGGTGGAATCGCACACCAGCGCAAGCACGCCTTCCGCACCAATTTCGCGCAATTCCGCCTCAGTGGTGGGCTCACCGATGATCGGTTCTTCGTCGAGCTTCCAGTCGCCGGTATGGAAGATCCGCCCGTGCGGGGTGTCGATCAGCAGGGCGTTACCCTCGGCAATCGAGTGCGCGAGCGGCAGATAAGTGACGGTGAACGGCCCCAGCTCAATCTCGCCGTGATCGTCCTCGATGATGTTGAGTTCGACCTGGCCGAGCAGGCCTGCTTCCTCAAGCTTGCGCGCCACCAGATCCGCCGTGAACGGCGTGGCGTAGAGTGGAACCCCCAGTTCGCCCGCAAAGTAGGGCACCGCGCCGATATGGTCCTCATGCGCGTGGGTCAGCACGATCCCGATCAAATCCCGGGCGCGCTCTTCGATAAAGTCGAGATCGGCGAAGACCAGCTCGACTCCGGGATATTCAGTGCCGGAAAAGGTCATGCCGAGATCGACCATGATCCACTTGCCCTGGCAGCCATAGAGATTGACGTTCATGCCAATCTCCCCGGAGCCGCCTAGGGCCAGGAACAGCAGTTCATCTTCGGGGGTAAAATCTTTTTTCACTACATCTCTTACGTTGGCAACAGTCAGGCGGTTTCGGCCTGCCGGGCGAGGATGGCGAGGCCATCAAGGGTGAGGTCGGCATCGACATGGTCGAAGATGTCGGTGGCGTCATCAAACAATATGGCGAGCCCGCCGGTGGCGACAACCTTGGCCGGGCGGCCAATTTCGGCCTTCATCCGAGCGACCATGCCTTCCATCATCGCGACATAGCCCCAGAAGACGCCGATCAGCATCTGGTCCTCGGTGTTGCGGCCGATTACGCTGCGGCTTTCAGGGGCGCGGATCGCGATGCGGGGCAGCTTCGCGGTTTTGCCCACCAGCGCATCCAATGAAAGGTTGATCCCGGGCGCGATCGAGCCGCCCTTGTAGGCGCCGGTAAAATCTACCGCTTCAAACTTTGTCGCCGTGCCGAAGTCGACAATGATCAGGTCCCCGCCATACTTGTGATGCGCGGCAAGGATATTAAGCGCGCGGTCGGCCCCGAGCGAACTGGGCTGATCCACGTCGATCTCGAACCGCCAGCGCGCAGCGCCCTGCCCGGCGAACAGCGGGGTGATGCCGAAATACTTCTCGCACAAGACCGTGAGGTTATGGTCAGCACGCGGCACGACCGAGGCGACGATAATCTGGGTGATGTCGGTGCGCTCGACCTCCTCGATCTTGAGAAGCTGGAGCAGCCACACCGCATATTCGTCCCCCGTGCGGCGCGGATCGGTGGCGATCCGCCAGCGGGCGCGGATGGTGTAGGCGCCATCCTCTCCCGGGGCGAACAGGGCGAAGACGACATTGGTGTTCCCGACATCGGCGGCAAGCAGCATGTTTGCGGTCCTTCCTAGGAAATGTCGCCAGCGCGAATGACACGTTCGCTGCCATCCGCCAAGCGTAGGCGTAACGCGCCGTCGCTTTCCTCGAGCCCGGCGAAGGTGCCGGAGATCACCGCACCGTCCGTGTCATGAACGGTGAGCGGCGAGCCCTGAGCATGGATTGACTTGTTCAGAAACGCCTCAAGCGTTGCGCCAAGGCCATAAGTGCGCCACGCCGCCAGCCTGCGGTCAAAGGCGGCAGCTAGGCTTGTCGCGAAATCCTCGAGCGCGGGCGGCACGGCGGCATCGGCCAGAGCCGCGGTCTTGCGCCCCGGCACATCAGGCGCACGGGCGAGGTTGACCCCGATCCCCACGACGATGTGCCCCCGCACCATCTCCAGCAGGATGCCAGAGAGCTTGCCGCCGTCCAAAAGCACATCATTGGGCCATTTAAGCGCCAACGCTTCATCACGCCCCAGCGCGGCGGCGGCAGAATCGCGCACCGCCAGCGCGGCGACAAAGCTCAAGGAAGCAGGCGGCGGCCCACCTTCGGCAAGTTGCACGACGGTCGAGCCCATGAAGTTGCCCTCCCCGTCGTACCATTCGCGCCCCTGCCGTCCACGTCCGGCTGTCTGGCGGCGTGCGACCAACCAATGCCCTTCGACCCAACCCTCCCCGCTGCGGATTGCGGCAGCTAGGTCGGCGTTGGTCGAGCCGGTCTGGTCGACTAAGGTGATCAAACCGTAACGAGGAACAGCGAGGCCGCAGCCTTGTCAGCCAGATCGGTCAGCGAAGGCGTGAGCAGATAGCCGAGCGGCGAGATGATCAGCGCGGTCAGCCCGAGCAGCAACCAATGCGCCGCTCCGCTCTTGCCGGTGACGACGCCAGCGGGCTGATCAAAGAACATCACCTTGACGAACTTGATGTAATAAAACGCCCCGATCACGCTCGCCGCGATGGCGATGGCACCGAAGGCCACCAGCCCCGCCTCGACCGTGGCCTGGAACACCACAAACTTGGCGTAGAAACCAAGCAGCGGCGGGATACCGGCGAGGCTGAACATGAACACCAGCAGCGCCCCCGCAATCGCGGGCCGCGTGACCGAAAGCCCGCGGATATCCGCAAAGGTCTCGAACAGCCCCCCTTCATCATCGCGCAACATCAGCAACGCGACGAAGCAGCCAAGGCTCATCGCGACATAAATGAACAGATAGACCAGCATCGCCGACGCGCCTTCGGCATTGGCGACCGCAAGGCCCAGCAGGATGAAGCCGATATTGTTGATCGAGGAATAGGCGAGCAGTCGCTTGAGGTTCTCCTGCCCAATCGCCCCGAGCGCGCCGAAGATGATCGAGGCGAGTGCGGTGAACATCACGATCTGCTGCCACGCGGCCACCTGCGCGCCGAACACCTCGAAGGTCACGCGCGCGGTTAGGGCCACGGCGGCGACCTTGGGGGCGGTGGCGAAGAAGGCGGTTACAGGGGTGGGCGCGCCTTCATAGACGTCGGGGGTCCACATGTGGAACGGCACGGCGCTAATCTTGAAGGCTAACCCTGAGAGCACGAAGATCACCCCGAAAAGCGCGCCGGTGCTCATCTCGCCGGTCAGCCCGGCGCGCACGGCGGCAAAGCCGGTGCCGCCCGTGAAGCCGTAAAGCAGGCTCATACCATACAGCAGGATCCCCGAGGCGAGCGCGCCGAGCACGAAGTACTTCAGCCCAGCCTCGCCCGACCGCACATCGCGGCGCAGGATCGCGGCCAGCACATAGGCCGAGAGGCTGTTCAGCTCGAGCCCGAGATAGAGGCTCATGAAATCATTGGCCGACACCATCAGCCCCATGCCGACGCTCGCGAACAGGATCAGCACCGGGTATTCGGCGCGCATCACTTGCTCCGTCCCGGCAGCAGCACTGTTGAAGAAAGCCGGTGCGATAATCAGCGCGCCGATGGCTGAAAGATACACCAGCGCCTTGGCATAGAACGCGAAGCTGTCGATCTTGAGCAGGCCGCCAAAGGCGAGCGTTGCGGGACCATCGGTGCCGAAATGGAGACCGGGGACGAGCAAGAACCCGGCCGCAAACAGCGCCGCCGCAGCCGCAATGGCAACGGGCCGCGCGGCCTTGTCCCCGCCCCAGGCGGCGACCAGCAGCAGCACGAGGCCCGCTCCCGTCAGCAGCAATTCAGGCGCGATCAGCGCGAAGGAATGGGCGAAATCCATCAGTGCGCGCCCTCCCCGGGCACTCGAGTTGAGCCGCTGGAGTAGTCTGCGCCGGCGTCGTGTGGCAGCGCGTTGGCCGCCTCGGCCCGAGGAGCGCCAGCCGCCAGCGCAGCATCGCTCGCCGGGGCTGCGCTGGCGAGGCGTGCATCGAGCACGGCAATGTCGGCCCGCATCGGCGCGAGGAAGCTTTCGGGGTAGACGCCCATCCACATCACCGCCGCCGCGATGGGCGCCATCATCACCCATTCGCGGGCGGAAATGTCGCGCATAGCGGCAGCATCCTCGTTCACCTGACCGCCGAAGGCGACCCGGCGGTAGAGGTACAACATATAGGCCGCCCCCAGAATGATCCCGGTGGTGCAGATCAGCGCGACAGTGCTCGATGTCTGGTAGATCCCCGCCAGCGACAGGAATTCGCCGACGAATCCGCTGGTCCCCGGCAGGCCGATGCTCGCCATGGTGAACAGCAGGAAGAACAGCGCGTAATAGGGCATGTTGGTCGCCAGCCCGCCGTAGCGAGCGATCTCACGGGTGTGCAACCGGTCGTAGATGACCCCCACACAAAGGAACAACGCCCCCGATACGAGCCCGTGACTGAGCATCACGATCATCGCGCCTTCCAGCCCCTGCACGTTGAAGGCAAAAAGTCCTACCGTGACGATCGCCATGTGCGCGACCGAGGAATAGGCGATCAGCTTCTTCATGTCGGCCTGCACCAGCGCGACCAACGAGGTATAGACCACCGCCACCATCGACAGCACGAACACCAGCCACGCCCACTCAGCCGAAGCCTCGGGGAACATTGGCAGGCTGAAGCGGATGAAACCATAGCCGCCCAGCTTCAGCAGCACGCCCGCCAGGATCACCGACCCTGCGGTGGGCGCCTGCACGTGGGCATCGGGCAGCCAGGTGTGCATGGGCCACATCGGCACCTTCACCGCAAAGCTCGCAAAGAAGGCCAGCCACAGCCATGTCTGCGCTGCGGGCGGGAAGCTGTACTGCATCAGCGTCGGGATGTCCGAAGTGCCCGCTTCCGCCACCATCCAGAACATCGCGATCAGCATCAGCACCGATCCGAGCAGGGTGTAGAGGAAGAACTTGTAGCTCGCGTAAATGCGGTTGTCCCCGCCCCACACGCCGATGATCAGATACATCGGAATGAGGCCCGCCTCGAAGAAGACATAGAACAGGAACAGGTCCTGCGCCGCAAAGGTGCCTATCATCAGCACTTCCATGAACAGGAAGGCCGCCATGTATTCGCCGACGCGCTTGGTGACCGATTCCCAGCTCGCCAGGATGCAAACTGGCATCAGGAAGACGCTCAGCATGATCAGCATCAGCGCTATGCCGTCGATCCCGAGCTTGTACTGGAAGTTGGCGAACAGGTTCGCTTCCTCGCGGAACTGCCATTGCGCCCCGCCGATATCGTAATTCGCCCATAGGACGACGCCGAGCACGAAGGTGACAAGCGTCGCCCCCAGTGCGATCCAGCGGGCTGCGCTCGCGCCCGCGAACAGGCACGCCAGCGCACCCGCCAGCGGCACAAGCATCATGAGCGACAGGATGGGAAGGCCTTCCATTACGAAGCGCGCTCCTACAGCAGAACGAAGGTGACAGCGGCGACCAGCCCGAGCAGCATGATCAGCGCGTAGGAATAGAGGTAGCCCGACTGGAGCGACTTGGCGGCGACCGAGGAGCGCTCGACCACCCAGGCGATGCCATTGGGGCCAAAGCGATCGATCGTGCCGATATCGCCGAGCTTCCAGAAGGCGCGGCCGAAAGCGAAGGCGGGCTTCACGAACAGCGCGTCATAGAGCTCGTCGAAATACCACTTGCGATAGACGAAGTTGTGCAGCGCCCCGAAGGCGCTCACGAACTTGGCCGGAATGTCGGGCTTGGCGATATAGGCGAGGTAGGCCCCGCCGAGACCGATCACCATCACGATGCTGGCGGCCAGCTTTACCGGCCACGGCACGCCGTGCATCGCGTGGACGAGGTTCTCGTTGAAATAGATGGCGCCGTTCCAGAAGGCCTCGCCGTCGATGAACTGGCCCTTGAACACGAAGCCCGCGAACACCGCCCCAATGCTGAGGAGCCCGAGCGGGATCATCATCGAGACCGGGCTTTCGTGCGGGTGATAGCCCGCCGTGCCATCGCTCGGCGCGTGGGCGTGGTGATCCTCGTGACCGTGGCCGTGCGCATCGTGGACCGCGTGCTGGATATGCTCCGACTGCTCCCAGCACGGCTTGCCCCAGAAGGTCAGGAACATCAGGCGCCACGAATAGAAGCTGGTGAGCAGCGCCGCAATGGTGCCAGCCCAGAAGGCAAAGAGCCCCACCCCGTTGCCGCGCGCATAGGCCGCCTCGAGGATTGAATCCTTGGAATAGAAGCCAGCAAAGCCGAACACATCGACAATCCCGACCCCGGTGATCGCCAGCGTGCCCATCATCATCGCCCAGAAGGTAAGCGGGATGTGTTTCCGCAGGCCGCCGTAATAGCGCATGTCCTGCTCGTGATGCATCGCATGGATCACGCTCCCAGCACCGAGGAACAGCAACGCCTTGAAGAAGGCGTGGGTGAAGAGGTGGAACATCGCCGCCCCGTATGCGCCCACCCCTGCGGCGAAGAACATGTAGCCGAGCTGCGAGCAGGTCGAATAGGCGATCACCCGCTTGATGTCCCACTGCGTCGTCCCGATGGTCGCAGCGAAAAAGCAGGTGGCAGCGCCCACAATGGTAACGATGGTCAGAGCGGTCGGTGCGGTTTCGAACATCGGCGACAGGCGGCACAGCATGAACACGCCCGCAGTCACCATGGTTGCGGCGTGGATCAGCGCGGATACCGGCGTAGGCCCCTCCATCGCGTCGGGCAGCCACGTGTGCAGGCCCAGCTGCGCCGACTTGCCCATCGCCCCGATGAAGAGGAGGATGCACAGGATATCCATCGTATAGAGGCGCATGCCAACAAAGGTGATGGTCGACCCGCTCATCGCCGGGGCAGCCGCTAGGATCTCAGAGATCGAGGTGGTCTGGAACACGAGGAACGTGCCGAAGATGCCGAGCATGAAGCCCAAGTCGCCCACGCGGTTGACCACGAAGGCCTTGATCGCGGCGGCCCCTGCGCTCGGCTTCTTGTACCAGAACCCGATCAGCAGATAGGAGGCAAGGCCCACGCCTTCCCAGCCAAAGAACATCTGCACGAGGTTATCAGCGGTCACAAGCATCAGCATCGCGAAGGTGAACAGCGAGAGGTAGCTGAAGAAGCGCGGTTGATCCGGGTCTTCCTCCATGTACCCCCACGAATAGAGGTGCACGAGCGCCGAGACCG
>OFDC01000255.1_pt1 | contig 48085 bp, 47 predicted proteins | sample 1520941 | NCBI WGS metagenome assembly OFDC01 (sample SAMEA94258168, study PRJEB24077) | hot springs metagenome | biome: Aquatic biome; feature: Water | place: India | collected 2012-12-06 | depth 5 m | reverse complement strand
TTCGCCGCGCGCGGGCTGACGGCGCGCGCCGCCCTCGCGCCGACCGCCGGGGCGGCGTGGGCGCTTTCTCACTATGGACGCATGAGCGCCATCCTCGCCCCCGGGGATGATCCGCTCCGCCTGCTCGGTGATCTGCCGGTCGCGGCGCTCAGGCTCGACGATGACGTGCTCACCGTGCTGCGGCGGCTCGGGATCAAGCGCCTCGGCGAGCTTGCCGGGGTCAGCGGTGCGGGCGACAATCCGGAAGCCGAAGCCGCCGCGCGTGACGCGCTTCACCGCCGCTTCCGCAATCACCGCTCGCCTGCGGCCAACCCGCTGCTGCGGCTCGACCAGCTGCTGGGCAAGGTGCCCGAACCGCTGCTGCCCGTGATCGCGCAGCCTATGCCACTCGTTCAGCGTCGCTTGATGGAGCCGATCCGCCACCGCGCGCTGCTCGATCAGGTGCTGAGCGATCTTGCCGCTGACATGGTGCGCGCGCTCGAAGCGCGGGGGGAGGGTGCGCGGCGGCTCGAGATGGCGCTGTGGCGGGTCGATGGCGAGGTGCTGACCCGCCGGATCGAGCTCGCCGCCGCCACGCGCGAAGCGGCGCACATCACCCGGCTATTCGCCGCGCGGCTTGACGATGTCGACGCCGGGTTCGGGATCGAGACCGTGCAATTGCGCGCCAGCTGGAGCGAGCCGCTGGCGCTCTCACAGGCCGATCTCGATGCCGCCGCTGAGCATCACGGCACGGCGCTGGCCGCCTGCATCGACCGGTTGATGGTGCGCCTTGGCCCCAAGGCCATCACCCGCCCGGTCGCCCGTGCCAGCCATATCCCGGAACGCGCGCAAGGCTGGCAAGCCCCACTCGCCCCGCCGCCGCCACTGCAGGAAGCGCTCGCCTTCCACACCCGGCCCTTGAAGCTGCTCGACCGGGCGGAGCCGATCGCGGTGCTCTATGCCTCGCCCGATGGCGTGCCCCAGCGCTTTCGTTGGCGCGGGGCGGTGCGCGCGGTGGTGCGGGTGGAGGGGCCAGAGCGGATCGCGCCCGAATGGTGGCGCGAACGCTCCACCGCGCGGCTGCGCGATTACTACCGGATCGAGGACGAGGCCGGGCGGCGTTACTGGATTTACCGCCAAGGCATCACCGGCGACGGGCGCGGCGGGGTGCCCGACTGGTTCCTGCACGGGCTGTTCGCGTGAGGTATCTGTAGCCCGCTAACAGCGTTTGTTTACCGATTTGTGCGAAGCTCTGCGCATGAACCTTCACTCGATACCTCGTGCCTCCGAACGGCGGCCAATGAGCCTGACGGTCAAGAGCCGGGTGCGTTCGCGCGTGGTGTTCGTCGATCTGATCGATATCTCCGAAGGTGGCTGCAAGATCAAAGCCAAGGCCGGATTTGCCGAAGTGGGCGATCGGGTCGCAATGAAGCTGAACGGAATCAATGCCCCGCTCGGTTGTGTCGCCTGGGTCGAAGGGTCCGTTGCCGGGGTTGCCTTTGAAGGCGCGATGCACCCGGCGGTAATCGACTATTTGTGCGATAAGCAAGATGACCGCGACACTGGGCCGAGGCTGCGCCGGATCGTCTGACTCAAGGCTTGCAAGCTTTGCATTTGGCAGTGGGGTATTTGGAACATATAAGGAACATGAAAGGTGTTCCCCAAGGTTCTCATGCAACAGACACTCCGCCAGCGCCTCGAAATCCTCGCCGATGCGGCGAAATATGATGCCTCCTGCGCGTCATCCGGCACGGCCAAAAAGAATTCGCTCGGAGGGAAGGGGGTCGGCTCGACCGAGGGGATGGGCATCTGCCACGCCTATGCACCCGACGGGCGCTGCATCTCGCTCTTGAAAATCCTGCTGACCAATCACTGCATCTTCGATTGCCACTACTGCATCAACCGCAAGAGCTCCAACGTCGCGCGGGCGCGGTTTACCCCGCAGGAGGTGGTCGACCTCACGCTCAATTTCTACCGCCGCAATTATATCGAGGGCCTGTTCCTGTCCTCGGGGATTGTGAAGAGCGCCAATCACACGATGGAGCAGCTGGTCGAAGTTGCGCGGATCCTGCGCGAAGAACATGATTTTCGTGGCTATATTCATCTGAAGACCATTCCCGAGGCGGATGCGGAGATCATCCACGAGGCGGGGCTTTATGCTGACCGCGTCTCGATCAATGTCGAACTGCCGACCCGCACGGGGCTGACCCGGCTCGCGCCTGACAAGGACGAGGCGCAGATTGAAGGGGCGATGGGGCGCACCAAAGCGCGGATCATCGAGGCGAAGGATGAAAGGAAGCGTTTTCGCCATGCGCCGCGCTTTGCGCCTGCGGGGCAATCGACCCAGATGATCGTCGGCGCGGATGATGCCAATGATGCCGCGATCATCGGCAAGGCGAGCCGGCTCTATGGAAGCTTCGGCCTCAGGCGCGTCTATTACAGCGCTTTCTCGCCGATCCCCGATGCCAGCGCCGTCCTGCCGCTGAAGCGCCCGCCGCTGATGCGCGAGCACCGGCTCTATCAGTCGGACTGGCTGATGCGGTTCTATGGCTTTGCCCCGGGCGAGGTCGCCGATGCAGCCGAGGCGGATGGGAACCTGCCGCTTGATATTGATCCCAAACTGGCCTGGGCATTGAAGTTCCGCGAACACTTCCCGGTCGATGTCAACCGCGCGGCGAAGGAGCAATTGCTCCGGGTGCCGGGCCTCGGCACCAAGGCGGTGGCTCGGATCCTCGTCGCGCGGCGGCACCGGACGCTGCGGCTTGATGATGTGGCGCGGCTGACCGCCTCGGTCGCCAAGGTCCGGCCCTTCATCTGCACCGCCGACTGGCGCCCCACGCTGCTGACCGACCGCGCTGATCTGCGCGGATTGCTTGCCCCGCGCGAGCAGCAACTGGAGTTGTTCTGATGCGGGGCACAGGGGGGTTCACGCAGAGATCGCAGAGGGGCGGAGACCGCGGAGGAAGGTTACGCCGCTGCGCGGCGGGGTTTCACGCAGAGATCGCAGAGGAAAGTGGAGGCGCAGAGATGGAGCGCCAGCGGCGAAGCCGCACTCTTCATCAGACATTGCGACAAGCCGCACCGGGACAATTCTTTGATATGCCTTCGGCACGCGCCATATCTCCGCGCGCCATATCTCCGTGCCTCCCCTTTCTTCTCCGCGCCTCTGCGAGAACCATCCCGCGGCAAAGCCGCGTAACCTTCTCTGCGTCCTCTGCCCCTCTGCGGTCTCCGCGTGAACCCTTTCCGGGCGCGCGCGCATGACCGCCCAGAGACGTTCAGGGCAGCACGTCTCCCTCGGCGCGCACTACGCCGTCCACCTGCCCGCGCCTGACGATTTCGCCTTCTGGCGCGAGCGGGCGCGGGGGCTCATTCAGTGCGACGTGCCGCCCGATCGTGTCTCGTGGATCGAACCTGGCGGAACCGGCGATTTGTTCGCTTCGGAAGGCCCATCGCGCGGGGAGAAGCGCTTGCCCATTCCGCCCGCCGATGCCCCACCGGTGCGCGCCAGCCAGCGCTTCCTCACCATCGCCCGCAGCGCCGCGCTGCATTCTGATCCGGCGCGCTTTGCCTTGCTCTATCAGGTGCTGTGGCGCTTGCAGGCCAACCCGCGGGTGATGGAGGACAAGGCGGACCCACAGGTGCGGCGGATCGAGGAACTCGCCAAATCGGTGCGCCGCGACGCCCACAAGATGCACGCCTTCGTCCGCTTCCGCGAAGTCGCAGAGGACAACGGCACGCCGCACTTCGTTGCCTGGTTCGAGCCCGATCACCACATTGTGCGCGCGGAAGCCGCGTTCTTCATGCGCCGTTTCGCCAATATGCGCTGGTCGATCCTGACCCCGCGCGGGAGCGTGCATTGGGATGGCGAAGTGATGCGGGAAGGTCCGCCTGCACGCCGCGAGGATGCACCGGGGGATGATCCGGTCGAATGGCTGTGGCGCTCTTACTATGCCTCGATCTTCAACCCGGCGCGGCTGAAGATTGGCGCGATGCTCTCGGAAATGCCGAAGAAGTATTGGAAGAACCTGCCCGAGGCCGAGCTGATCCCGCAGCTGATCGCTGGGGCGCAGGCACGTGAGGCGGCGATGGTGGCGGCGGGCGGGCGTAGCGAGCGGGTGCGGCCGACGAACCTCGCCGAAGTCGCCCGCAGTATCACCGCTTGCCGTGATTGCCCCATCGCCGATTGCGGCACCCGCGCGGTTGCGGGGGAAGGGCCATCGCAAGCCCCGCTGATGATCGTCGGCGAACAGCCAGGGGATCAGGAGGACATGGCGGATCGTCCCTTCGTCGGCCCGGCGGGACAGTTGCTGGATCAGTACCTCGCGCGCGCCGGGATCGACCGCCAAACCGCCTACGTCACCAATGCGGTCAAGCACTTCAAGTTCACGTGGAAGGGCAAGCACCGCCTGCACCAGTCGCCGGGGGCGAAAGAGATCGACACCTGCCGCTGGTGGCTCGACGCCGAGCGGGCACTGGTGCGCCCCCGGGTCGTGCTGGCACTGGGGGCGAGCGCTGCGCGAGGCCTGCTGGGGCGTACGGTCAGCGTCACGCGCGAGCGGGCGCGGGCGATCACGCTCGATGACGGGGCGGAGTTGTGGGTGACGGTGCACCCCTCCTACCTGCTGCGTCTTGATGGCGTGGCGCGCGTGGAACAGACGGCGCTGTTTGCCGCTGATCTGGCGCGGGTGCGGGAGCGGCTCACGGATCTGGCGGGTTAAATGCCCGACGCCCCGCTCACTCCCGACAAGCGCACCTTGCAGGTCGATCCTGATGGGATCGCCGCCCCGCCGCGCGCACCCTTTGTCGAGCTGGGGGTGGCAAGCTGCTTCAGCTTCCTGCGGGGCGCGTCCGACGCAGTTGATCTGGTGCTGACCGCTTACGCCCACGGCTATGACGCGATCGGGATTGCCGATGTGAATTCGATGGCGGGCGTCGTGCGGCTGCATACCGAGGCGAAGACGCTGAAATTGCGGCCCGTGATCGGCTGCCGGATCGAGACAGTCGAGGGCCTCGCCTTCCTCGCCTATCCCGAGGATCGCACCGCCTATGGTCGCCTGTGCCGCCTGATCAGCGCGGGACGGATGCAAACCCCGGAGGGGGCATGGCAGGACAAGGGGGTGTGCCAGATCACCCTGGCGATGCTGGCGGCGCACGCGGCCAAGGAAGGCGAGGGGGGCGTGCAGCTGATCCTGTTGCCGCCCGATGATCTGGACGCGGGGTTCACCATTGCAGTGCCGAGCAATGTGGTGCCGTTTGGGGAATTTGTTTCGCGCAGAGAACGCAGAGGAGCAGAGGTACGCAGAGAGGATGTGCCAGCGGCGCAGCCGCTTTCTTCATCGCAGGATGCGGCAGGCGGTGAGGCTGGAAAAGAGGAAAGTGCCTGCGGCACGGACGACACCTCTGCGTCCTCTGCTCCTCTGCGCTCTCTGCGTGAACCCACTGTATTCACCGCCAGCCTCGAAGCTCTTCTCCCGCATCTCACCCGTCAACTGCCGACGCTCAGCCACATCGCCGCCAGCTACCTCTATCGCGGCGACGATATAGCCCGGATCGAGCGGTTGGACGCGCTCGCCCGCGCGCATGGCCTTGGGCTGCTCGCCACCAATGACGTTCACTACCACGCCCCCGATCGCCGCGCCTTGCAGGACGTGATGACCGCGATCCGGCACAAGACCACCGTGGCGGCGGCGGGGCACCTGCTCCACCCCAATGCCGAGCGGCACCTCAAGTCCCCGGCCGAGATGCAGCGCCTCTTCGCCCGCTGGCCCCACGCCATTACCGCTGCCCGCGCGGTGGTCGATCGGTGCCGCTTCAGCCTTGATGAACTGCGTTACGAATACCCCGAGGAGATCTATCCCGAGGGCCAGACCCCGCAGCAATTCCTTGAAGCCGAAGTCTGGGCAGGGGCCGCGCGGCGCTACCCGGTTGGCCTGCCCGAAACTGTCCGGCAGACGCTAACGCGCGAGTTGGCGCTGATCGCCAAGCTTGATCTCGCGCGCTATTTCCTCACCATCAAGGACATCGTCGATTTCGCGCGTGGTTGCGATCCGCCGATCCTGTGCCAGGGGCGGGGGAGCGCCGCCAACTCCGCCGTCTGTTACGTGCTCGGCATCACCTCGGTCGATCCGGCCAAGCACCAGCTGCTGTTCGACCGCTTCATTTCCGAGGAGCGCAAGGAGCCGCCCGATATCGACGTCGATTTCGAACATGAGCGGCGCGAGGAGGTGATCCAGTATATCTACGCCAAATATGGCCGCCACCGTGCCGGACTGTGCGCCACGGTGATCCACTACCGCCCGCGTATGGCGATCCGCGAGGTGGGCAAGGTGATGGGCCTGTCGGAGGATGTCACATCCGCCTTGGCCCGCACCGTGTGGGGCGGGTGGGGGCGCGAAATCAGTGAGAAGCACGCCGCCGAAACCGGGCTCGACGTGACCGACCCGCACCTCAGGCGCGTGCTGAAACTTACCGAGCAGATGATTGGCATGCCGCGCCATCTCGGCCAGCATGTCGGCGGGTTCATCCTCACCGAAGGGCTGCTGACCGAGACCGTCCCGATCGGCAACGGCGCCATGCCCGACCGCAGCTTCATCGAGTGGGACAAGGACGATATCGACGCATTGGGTATCCTCAAGGTCGATGTGCTGGCGCTGGGGATGCTGACCTGCATCCGCAAGTGCCTCGATCTGCTGAGCGCGCATCATGGCCGCCCGCTCACCCTCGCCACCGTCCCGCGCGAGGACCCGGAGACTTACGCGATGCTGCGCAAGGGCGATTCGCTCGGGGTGTTTCAGGTCGAGAGCCGGGCGCAGATGAACATGCTCCCGCGCCTGCGCCCGCGCGAGTTCTACGACCTCGTCATTCAGGTCGCGATCGTCCGCCCAGGTCCGATCCAGGGCGACATGGTGCACCCCTACCTCAAACGCCGCCGCGGGGCCGAGCCCGTGCAGATCCCCGCGCCCGCCCCCGAACACGGCCCGCCCGACGAGCTCACCAGCATCCTCGGGCGCACCTTGGGGGTGCCGATCTTTCAGGAACAGGCGATGAAGATCGCGCTGGATGCCGCGAAGTTCTCCAGCCTCGAAGCCAACCGGTTGCGGAAAGCGATGGCGACCTTCCGCAGCCGGGGGATGGTTGACGAGCTGCAGGACATGATGGTCGAACGCATGGTCGCGCGCGGATATGATCGTGACTTCGCGCAAAGGTGCTTTAACCAGATCAGGGGCTTCGGCGAATACGGCTTTCCCGAGAGCCACGCGGCGAGCTTTGCGCAGCTGGTTTACGTGTCGAGCTGGCTCAAGTGCCATTACCCGGCGGCCTTTGCAGCGGCGCTGCTCAATTCGCAACCGATGGGCTTCTATGCCCCTGCGCAGATCGTGCGCGATGCGGCCGAGCATGGGGTCACGGTGCTGCCGGTGGATGTGAATTACTCGGAGTGGGACTGCACGCTCGAAGAAGAAGGGGTTTCACGCAGAGAGCGCAGAGGAGCAGAGAAGCGCAGGGAGGTCGTGCCCGCGGCACAGCCGCACTCCCATGTCGACGGCGCGACAGGCCGCGGCGTCGCGGCAGAGGAAGGTGCCTTCGGCACATACGATATCTCTGCGTCCTCTGCTCCTCTGCGCCCTCTGCGCGAAACCAATGTGGACCGCGCCCACGCCCTGCGCCTCGGTCTGAGGCAGATCGACGGCCTGCCCGAACACGTCGCCGCAGCTCTGGTGAGCGCGCGCGAGGCAGGCGGGCCATTCCGCGACATCGCCGACCTGCGCGCGCGGGCGGCGCTGTCGCCTGCACATATCGAACGGCTCGCCAGCGCTGATGCCTTCACCTCGCTGGGCCTCACCCGCAGGCAGGCCTTGTGGGATGCGAGGAGCCTCATCGCCGCGCCTGATCTTCCGCTGTTCCGCGCCATGGGCGTGCGCGACGAGGGGCCGGAGCGGGGGGCCACGGCGCTCCCCGCCATGCCCATGTCGGAAGAAGTGGTGGCCGATTACCAGACCACCCGCCTCAGCCTGAAGGCGCACCCGATGGCCTTCCTGCGCGCCGATCTTGCCGCACGCGGCTTTGTACGCGCCGCCGATCTGCGTGCGCGCAAGTTCCGCTCCATGGTGCAGGTTGCCGGCGTGGTGCTGATCCGCCAGCGGCCCGGCAGCGCAAAGGGGGTGACCTTCATCACGCTGGAGGACGAGACCGGGGTGATCAACCTCGTGGTCTGGCCCGACCTCAAGGAGAAGCAGCGCAAGGTGGTGATGGGGGCGCGGCTGATGGAAGTGAGAGGCCGGGTCGAATATGATGACGAGGTAATCCATGTCATCGCCGCGCACATGACCGACGCGACCCCGGCGCTCCACGCCCTGTCAGACGATCTGCTCGAAGCCCCGCTGGCGCGCGCGGATGAGGTCAATCGCCCGATGCCCGAACGCGGCGCTCCCGGCCCGCGCGGGCTCGGCGATGGGCTGGTTCCCGTGCCCAACGTCACCGGCCGCCCGCGCGACCACCGCATCCTGCCGAAATCACGCGATTTTCACTGAGGTCCGGGGACGAACCTCAGCTCGATTCGAGGGCATACCCGGCAGAGCGCACAGTGCGGATCGGGTCTTTCGCGCCGTCGATCCCGATGGCCTTGCGCAGGCGGCGGATGTGGACGTCTACGGTGCGAAGCTCGATGTCCGAACCCGTGCCCCACACCCCATCGAGCAACTGCCCGCGGCTGAACACCCGGCCCGGGCTCTCCATGAAGAACTTGAGCAGGCGGTATTCGGTCGGCCCCAATTGCAGCGCACGGCCGCGGCGCTGGACCTTGTGGGCCACGGGATCGAGCTTGAGATCGCCAACCTCGATCGTCTCGCCCGCTAGCGCCGGACGGATGCGGCGCATCACCGCTGCCACACGGGCCAGCAGCTCGCGGGGAGAGAAGGGCTTGGTGAGGTAATCATCCGCACCGGTTTCCAGCCCGCGCACACGGTCATCCTCTGCCTCGCGCGCGGTGAGCATGATGATGGGGACATGTGCGGTCTGCTTGTCGCGGCGCAGGCGGCGGCAGACTTCGATGCCGCTGGTGCCTTCGATCATCCAGTCGAGGATGATGAGATCGGGCACTTCTTCGCTCGCGAGCACCAGGGCTTCGTCGCCGTCACCGGTGCAGCGGACATTGTAGCCTTCGTTCTGGAAACGATATTCGAGCAGTTCGGAAAGAGCCGGATCATCTTCAACCAGCAGCAGTTTGGCAGCGGACATGCAGTGATGCCTCCTCAAGCCCGGATTACCGAGCGTTGATGGGCCTATGTTTCACTCTGGCTACAGTTTGATGAATCCAGATGCGACAAGTTTTCCACAAGCAGGTTACAACCTGCTTGCAGCCTAGCGGTCACCTTCCGGCGGGTAGAGCCCGGTCGCAGCAAAGTGGACCATCTCTGCCACGTTGGTCGCATGATCGCCGATCCGTTCGATGTTGCGGGCCACGAACAGCAATTGCGCCGCGCTCGAAATGGTCGAAGGATTTTCGACCATGTAGCTGACAAGATTGCGAAAAATGCTGTTGTAGAAGCCGTCAACCTTGACGTCGGTGGCAATCACCTCACGCGCCAGATCGGGATCGCGTGCGGCATAGGCGGTGAGCACATCGTGCACCATTTCGCTCGCCAGCTCGCCCATGGTGGGCAACAGCGTGAGCGGTTCGAACCGCGCCCGGCCTTCGATCATGCCGACCCGCTTGGCGATATTCTTGGCATAATCGCCGATGCGTTCGAGCACGCCGCCGATCTTGAGCGCCGCGATCACTTCGCGCAGGTCATCCGCCATCGGCGCGCGCAGGGCGATGATCCGGACCGCCAGCTTGTCGACCTCGGTTTCCAACGCGTCTATGCGCTTGTCCCGCGCGACAACGGTTTCCGCGAGCGCCTCATCCCCGCGCACCAGCGCGTCGAGTGCTTCGTTGATCGCGACCTCGGCAAGGCCCCCCATCTCCGCGATCAGGCCGCGCAGGCGGGTGATGTCTTCATCGAAAGCCTTGACGGTGTGTTCGGCCATCAACCGTACCTTCCGGTAATGTAATCCTTGGTCCGGTCTTCGATCGGATTGGTGAAGATTTCTGACGTCGGGCCATATTCCACCATCTTGCCGAGGTGGAAAAATGCCGTGCGCTGGCTGACGCGCGCGGCCTGCTGCATCGAGTGGGTGACGATCACGATGGCGTAGCGGCCGGAAAGTTCATCGATCAGCTCCTCGATCTTGGCAGTCGCGATCGGATCGAGCGCGGAAGCCGGTTCGTCCATCAGGATTACCTCCGGGTCAACTGCAATCGCCCGTGCGATGCACAAACGCTGCTGCTGACCGCCCGAAAGTGCGGTCCCGGATTCGTCGAGGCGGTCCTTGACCTCGTCCCACAGGCCCGCGCGGGTCAGCGAACGTTCCACGATGACATCGAGATCGGGCTTTTTTTCCGCCAGCCCATGGATCTTGGGGCCATAGGCGATGTTCTCGTAAATCGACTTGGGGAAGGGGTTCGGCTTCTGGAACACCATGCCCACGCGCGCGCGCAGTTGCACCACGTCCATTGCGCCGGAATGAATATCGACCCCTTCGAGTTCGATACTGCCGCTGACGCGGGCAGCGCCGATGGTGTCGTTCATGCGGTTGAAACACCGCAGAAAGGTCGATTTTCCGCAGCCCGACGGGCCGATGAAGGCCGTGACATAATTGGGCGAGATGTCGATCGACACATGATCGATAGCCATCTTCTCGCCGTAGAAGACACAGACATCCCGCGCGCGCAGCTTGGCGGTTTCGTCCTGCATATTGGGATGGATGACAGTCACCAGCGTTTCTCGAATTTGTTGCGGAGGTAGATGGCAAGGCCGTTCATGGCGAGCAGGAACACCAGCAGCACGATGATAGCCGCACTGGTGCGTTCGACAAAGCCGCGATCGATTTCGTCAGACCACAGAAATATCTGCATCGGCAGGACAGTGGCGGGCGAGGTAAAGCCTTCGGGCGGGGTGGCGACAAAGGCGCGCATCCCGATCAGCAGTAGCGGCGCGGTCTCGCCCAGCGCGCGGGCCATGCCGATGATGGTGCCCGTCAGCATCCCCGGCAGCGCCAGCGGGAGGACATGGTGGAACACCACCTGCACCGGCGAAGCACCCACCGCGAGTGCGCCGTCGCGGATCGAGGGCGGCACGGCCTTGATCGCGTTGCGGCCCGAAATCACGATGACCGGCATGGTCATCAGCGCCAGCGTCATCCCCCCGATCAAGGGTGCCGAACGCAGGTTCGGGAACAACGTTAGGAACACGGCAAGACCGAGCAGGCCGAAAATGATCGACGGCACTGCCGCGAGGTTATTGATCGAAACCTCGATCAAGTCGGTCCAGCGATTGCGCGGGGCGTATTCTTCCAGATATAGCGCCGAAAGCGCGCCGATGGGGAAGGCCAGCACCAGCGTGACCAGCATGGTCAGCATCGATCCCTTGAGCGCGCCCCAGATGCCCACCGCCTGCGGGCTGGTCGCGTCCGAGCGGGCGAGGAAGCCCCAGTCCCAGTTGCGGTCGAGCTTGCCTTCGCTGGCGAGTCGCTTGGCAAGTGCCTGCATCTCCGGCGGCCCATCGCCCTGAAGCGCATAGGCAAGCGCTGAAGAAACCGGCAGATCAAAGGTCTCTTTGCGCTCGATCAGGGAAGGGTCAGCAGCCAGCGCGGCGGCGACATCGCGCCAGGCCTCGACCGAAAGTTCCGCAGCGGCGTCTGCCCCGAGCTGCTCCTCGGCATAGAACTTCACCACATCAGGCAAGCCCTGCATTTCGAGCGTTTGTCCCGCTGTGGGTGCGGTGAGCGAGACTTCGTCACCTGTCACACCGCTTTCCGGAAAATCGATCGTGACTGCGAGTTCCGCACGTTGAAACCCGCTGATGCCATTGATGAGCATATTGCCAAGCAGCAGCGCCAGCACGCCGAGGGCAAAGGCGACAGCAGACAGCCCGAGTAGGCGGAAATTGCGTTCAGCCCGGTAGCGCTGGGCCAAGCGCTTCTCGAACGCCGCAGTGCGGGTCGGTCCAACGTCGGAGGGGGCGGCTGCGGTGGCAGGGAGGGTGACCGTGTCGTTCATTCGTAAGCCTCACGGAAGCGCTTGACGACGCGCAGGGCGATGAAGTTCAGCACCAGGGTCACCATGAACAGGACAAAGCCGAGCGCAAAGGCGCTCAATGTGGCGGGGTGATCGGTGCTCTGTTCGCCGGTCAAGAGCTTGACGATCTGGACCGTCACGGTCGACATCGGTTCGAGCGGGTTGGCGGTGAGATTGGCGGCCGGGGACGCGGCCATCACCACGATCATGGTCTCCCCGATCGCGCGGCTCACAGCGAGCATGATTCCGGCGACGATCCCCGGCAGCGCGGCAGGAAAAAGCACGCGGCGGATGGTTTCGGACTTGGTCGCGCCCATCGCAAGGCTCCCATCGCGCATCGCGCCGGGCACTGCGGCCATGGAATCGTCAGCCATCGATGAGACGAAGGGAATGATCATCACCCCCATCACCACCCCGGCGGCGAGCGCGCTTTCGGTTGAGGCGCTGGTGATGCCGATCGCCACCGCCGCATCGCGGATCATCGGGGCGAGGGTGAGCGCGGCGAAATAGCCATAGACCACGGTCGGCACCCCGGCGAGAATCTCGAGCAGCGGCTTAACCCACGTCCGCACTCGGGGGTCGGCATATTGGGTGAGGTAGATCGCGCTCATCAGGCCCAGCGGGATCGCCACGATCATGGCGATGATCGCGCCGATGAAGATCGTGCCCCAGAACAATGGGACGGCACCGTAGCGCGAAGAATCGGTGTTTTCGGGGCTGACCATGGTGTCCGGCCCCCAGAAGGTTCCGAACAGAAAATCGGCGGGCGGGACAATCGTGAAGAAACGGACGGTCTCGAATACGAGGCTGCCAAAAATGCCGAGCGTGGTCAGGATCGCCACCAGCGATGCCAGAAGCAACACCATCATCACGGTGCGCTCGACCCGGGTGCGGGCGCGAAAATCCGGTCGCAGCCGCAGGAACGCCAGAAAGCCACCAGCCAGCGCGATCAGCACCGTCACGACGATGCCGACGATGTTGTAATAGCTGATCGCGGCGCGGAACGGTTCGATTAATCCTTCCGCCTCGTCATTGAACACGCCCGGCGCATTGCCCAGCGCGACCGCGCGCGCTTCGCCAAGGAAGGCATTGCGCTCGAACCCGAAAGGCGGCAGCGCTTCCGCCGCAGGGGACGCCAGCACGGATTGCAGAACCAGCTGCGGCGCCAGCACTGACCACAGCACCACGAACCCAAGCACCGGGATCACGACCCAAAGCGCCACATACCAGGCATGATATATCGGACGCGAAACAGGGCGGACGCCCGGTGCGCTGGATTCGAAACTCCACGCCTTGGCACGCCCAGCCAGCCAGCCCGCCAGCCCAAGCCCCATCGCAATCAGGATCAGCGTGATCGGCGACATTAATTAACCTTGTTGTTCCAGCAGAAGGCGCGCGTCGGCGTGCTCACCGGGAATGACCCTCGCCCCGGCCCATAAGCAATGGGCGGCCCATGTTGAAGAAATAAGACACAGCTATGACAATTGTTTGGTTTCGGCAGTCGGCGGCGCGTCCTGATCTGCTGCATTCGCTGCATCGTGATTGCCGTTGTCCTGCTCGGCGAGCGGGATGCGGACGACAACGCGGGTGCCTTTGCCGACTTCGCTGGTGATGTCGAGCCGCCCGCGGTGGCGCTCGACAATATGTTTAACGATGGCAAGCCCGAGGCCCGTGCCCCCCGAGGCCCGGCTGCGGCCCGGATCGGTACGATAAAAGCGTCGGGTCAGGTGAGGGATCTGCTCAGGGGCAATGCCTTCGCCCTGATCGACCACCGCAATCCGCGCCAGATCGCCTTGCGCCATGTCCAGCTTCACCGTCACCGGAGTGCCCGGCGTTCCATATTTCAGCGCATTGTCGACCAGATTGCGCACCACCTGTTCAAGCTGTTGAAGATCGCCGAGAACGCAAGGTTCCTCAAGCAGTTCCAGCTTGAGCCGTTCGACCCGGCTCGATCCAGCCGCATCGCGGGCGGCGCGTTCGACCAGCGAATGAAGATCGATACGCTCGGTCGGCAATTCGTGCTTTTCCGCTTCGACCCGCGAGAGGCTCATCAGATCGCTGACCAGTGCGTGAAGCCGCTGCGCCTCGCGTTCGATGATACCGAGAAATTTCTGTGCGGTCGGGCCGTCAAGATGCCCTTCGCCCTCGCGCAAGGTCTCGACATAGCCGAGGATCGCCGCCAGCGGCGTGCGCAGTTCGTGGCTGGCATTGGCGACGAAATCGGTATGCGCACGGCTGATATCGGCTTCGGCGGTCTGATTGATGAATTCGAGCATCGCCAGCCGATCATCGATGGTCTGGCGCTTGATCTGCCAGATGTCGCCGCGGCGCACCAGGCCGCGCACAATCGCTTCGCCCTGACGGTTTTCGTTGAGCAACGAAATGGCTTCGGGCTGCCGCACTGCGACCCGGGCATCTTGACCGATGACATGCGGCCCCAGCATCTTGCGGGCGGCGCGGTTGGCAATCGCGATAATGCTGCGTTCGGTGATCAGCAGCGGGGTGGAGGAGTTTTCGATCAGATCGCGGATCGAATCCAAACTGATGCGCTGTTGAACCTTTTGCTTGGGTGGTTCCGGTGGCCGACCCGATGCAACCAGCAGGGATCCGATCCAAACAGTCAGCATCGCCAGCCCGATCACCGGATCGACCTTGAGGATCAGCATCGCCATAAACGTGACCGCCGCAAGCAGAATGCCAGCGATCGGGAAGTTCTGGCCGGTGTACATGCCAGCGCCTTACAGCCAAGCGACGGGAGAGGGAAGGCAGGCGATTGAGGCACGAACACGAAAAAGGGCGGCAAAGCCGAAGCCTGCCGCCCTGTTTATCTGCAAGAGATGGTGACCCCTACGGGAATCGAACCCGTGTTTCAGCCGTGAAAGGGCCGCGTCCTAACCGCTAGACGAAGGGGCCTCGTCGAATGCGAGAGCGCGCAACTAGGGGCGTCGATCCTTTCGGTCAAGCCCCGTTTGTGCGAGCATCGGGAAAAATCGCTTCGCTATGCTCAATCGGCAAAGGCGGCGTCTTCCAGCTGTAATTCGGCCGCTGGACGGCTGCCCCAATCGTCGAGCCGCACCCGGCCAGCAAGATGGAACCGCCGGCCGCTGCTGCGATGGAGCAAGGTCTGGGCCATTTCGGTTTCCGCCGCTCGAAAGGCGATGGCCTTGAACGAGCGCCCATCTTGGCCGCTGGCGATCAGGCGCAAGTGATCCTTGCCGACGATATCCGCTTTGACGATCCGCACCGGGCCCACCGCGACACGCGGGGCGGGCCAGCCGACGCCATAAGGGCCGGCTGCTTCGAGCGTTTCCACCAGCTCCGGCGTCAGCCCCCCCGGTGCCAGCGCCAGATCGAGCAGCATTGCTTGATCGGCGCGGGCCCGCTCCACATCGCGCGCGAGGCGGGTGTCGAGGAATTCGGCAAACTCGGCGAGGCGGGCAGGCTCGATCGTCAGCCCCGCGGCCATGGCATGCCCGCCGCCTGCCACCAGCAGCCCGGCTTCGCGCGCGGCGATGATCGCTGCGCCAAGGTCTACCCCGCTGATCGAGCGTCCCGAGCCCTTGCCCTGACCCTCGTCGAGCGCAATCACCACCGCAGGCTTGCCGGTCTTTTCCTTGATCCGCCCCGCGACGATCCCGATCACCCCGGGGTGCCAGCAGTGGCCCGAGAGCACATGCACCGCCATATTGTGTTGCCCGGCCAGTTGCGCCTCGGCGGCTTCCTGCACCGCGGCTTCGATCGCGCGGCGCTCTTCATTAAGCTGCGAGAGCTGCGCGGCGATCGCACGTGCCTCTTCAGGGTCGGCCGTAGTGAGCAGGCGCACGCCGAGGGTCGATTCGCCGACCCTCCCGCCAGCATTGATCCGTGGGCCGAGGGCAAAGCCGAGGTCGCTGGCTTGCGGCGCGCGGGTGAGGCGGCTTGCATCCATCAGCGCCGCCATGCCGATCCGGTCCCGCCGCGCCAGCACCTTCAGCCCCTGCGCCACAAAAGCGCGGTTGAGGCCGTGGAGCGCGGCGACATCGGCGACCGTGCCGAGCGCGACCAGGTCGAGCAGGCCGATCAGGTCAGGTTCGGTGCGATGCGCGAACCATCCCTTGGCACGAAGGCTGCGGACCAACGCCACCCCGAGCAGAAACGCCACGCCCACGGCTGCAAGGTGCCCGTGGGCGGCGCCCAGATCGCTTTCATCCAAGCGGTTGGGATTGACGAGCGCCGCCGTCTCAGGAAGTTCGGCCGCACATTTGTGGTGATCGACCACGATCACATCGACCCCGGCGCGCTTGGCCATGGCCAGCGCCTCATGCGCCATCGCTCCGCAATCGACTGTCACAATCAGCCGCGATCCGCTCTCGGCGAGCCTGACCAGCGCTTCGCCGCTCGGTCCATAGCCTTCGAGCAGGCGGTCGGGGATGTAATAGCCCGCGTCATGGCCCAACAGGCGCAGCAGTTCGACCAGCAGCGCCGCGCTGGTCGCGCCATCGACATCATAATCGCCGTAGATTGTCACGGGCTCGCCGGTCATGACGCAATCCGCGAGGCGCTCTGCGGCAGTGTCCATGTCGCGGAAGATCGACGGGTCGGGCAGGAACCCGCGCAAGGTCGGGCGGGCGTGGCGCTCGAGATCGTCCTCCGCCACACCGCGGGTCAGCAGTAATTGATCGAGTATCGAGCGATCGAGCCCGCGCATCCCGTCGCCTGCGGCATCGCCCAATTCCATATTGCCGCCGCGCCAGCGCCATGCCTTTCCGGAAAGTGAGCGCGTGACGCCCAACACAGGGGCAAGCACCGGGAGAGGATGAAAAGCAGTCGCCATGGCGGCAAGCCTAGCCGATCCGCCGCGTCGCCGACAGGCTTGGCCGATTGACAATCGACAGCTGTGCAGGCCAGCCTTGGACTATGTCTGTGCCGCCGCCCGAACCCTGCGTCCTGATAGTCTGGCACAGCCGCACCGGTGCGAGCGCTGTGCTGGCTCGGGCTGCTGCTGAGGGGGCGGGGGCAGCCGCGCTGCTGCTCGGGGCCGAGGACACCGCCCCAGAGGCCCTGCTGGCGGCCGATGGCTATATCTTCTGTTGCCCGGAGAACCTTGGCAGCATGTCGGGGTTAATGAAGGAGATGTTCGACCGTGCCTATTATCCGGTGCTCGGAAGAATCGCGGGGCGTCCCTATGCCACTATCATTGCGGCAGGATCTGACGGGGAAGGGGCGCAGCGCCAGATCGACCGAATCGTCACCGGATGGCGGTTGAAGCGGGTGATTGCGCCGCTGATCGTCAACCTTGATGCCCAAAGCCCTGCCGCGATCGCCGCACCCAAGCAGGTGGCGGACCGGACTCAGGCAAAAGCGCGGGAAATCGGCGCTGCCATGGCAGAGGGATTGCGCCTTGGCGTCTTCTAGGTAGTGTCCCTTATCGGGACATAGCAAGTCATTGATGAGTCGACCTTAAGATGAAATGCTTGCAAAATCCCACGACACAGTGTGTGCTTGGAAAGTTCCTGACGAGGGGGTCTGAACAATTACTCGGTCGCAGCACCGCAATGCCGCGGAATTGCATCTGCTGTTTGCCACCGGCAAGCGGCCTGATGGCGATGCCATCAGAGACTTTGTCTCGCATCATCCGGCAGTCGATCTCAGTCATGAGCCGCCTCCCGCAGCGGACACCCAGGCCGACGCCGTTTGGCCGGGCCAGCAGGTGTGGCTTGAGTTGCTGCGTTACGGGCTGACATTCGATGTTGTGGGGCTTGCCCCCGGGCCTCAGAGCGCCTTTCCCGAGGCCCTGCATCGATTTGATCTGGCTGAACTTCCGCAGGTTGACAGATACGAATCGATCACGATCGCGCCGGGTCCGCATCTTTCCGCCGCCGGACGCAGCCTGCCGGTGATCAAGGCCATGCTGGCGCTGGCGTGCGATTTCACCCGCCATTTCGATCATCTCGAAGCCATTTGCTGGGTACCCTCGCGCAGCGCGATCGGGAGACGTTACTTTGAGTCGGTCGTCGCGGCCTGGCTCGAAGGTGGTCCCTTTCCCGCGCTGGGACTCACCGCTTTCGTCGAGGCTGATGGCGGCGCGCTGGCGAGCGTGGGGCTGGAATTCTGGGTCGGGCAGGAATTGCGGATCGAACCGCCCCTGGGGACGGACAAGGTCGCAGCCACCCGGCTGGGTATCAGGATCATCAATCATCTGGTTTTGGCGGGCGGGCTGACGGCGACAGATAGGATAACGGCCGCTGACGGCAGCCGTCTGGTGCTGGAGCCCTTGCCCCGCCAGAAAACTATCAGGGTCTGGCGCGAATAGATGCGGGCACAGGGTAGCGTAAGATCCCCTGTTTTCATCGCATTTCGCTCGGTCAATTGTCCGGGCAGCGTCGGGTACGATTCCAGCCTGCAGCGCCACCATCTTCTGCCTCGCCAGCTAATGGCGCGCCGCTGTTTTGGCCCGATGTTCGACGCCATTGGACGCCACCGGATCCGGTTCGACGATTTCAGCGCCAATGGCCTGCTGCTGCCCGCGACTGAGGCGGCAACGGTTCGCACCGGGATGCCGCTCCACCGCGGGCCGCATCGGCGCTACACTGAGGTGGTAATCGCCCGCGTCGGCCGGATCGAGGCCGATTGGGCTGAGGCCCGCTGCCGCGACCAGCAGGCCGCGCTGACCGAGGCGCTGCTGCGCCTGCAACTGCTGCAAGCGGCGCTGCGTCGCCAATTGCTGGCCCAGCAACGGCGGGTGGTGCTCAATCGCAATGATCCGCTTGGCACCGGGTTCGACTTTACCGAACTCGATGCGATGGCTGAGACGCTATGGGCGGCGCCGTAGCCGCCTATTCCGCCGCCTCCGCGAGCGCGCCCCACGGGGCGTACTCGGACTTGATCAAAAGCTGCGCCTTGGCGGCGTGATATTCGCGCTCGAACCGGGAGACGAGGTCCTCCACGGTGCCGACTTCCTTGATCGTGCCGATCCCCTGTCCTGATCCCCAGATGTCCTTCCACGCCTTGGCCTTGGTGTTGCCGCCGCTACCGAAGTTCATCTTGCTAGGATCGCTCTCGGGAAGGTTGTCCGGGTCCATCCCGGCTGCCTCGATCGAAGAGCGCAGGTAATTGCCGTGCACCCCGGTGAAGAGGTTGGTGTAGACGATCCCTTCCGACGAGCCTTCGACGATGCCGTTCTTGTAGCCATCGGCCGCGTTGGCTTCCTTGGTGGCGATGAAGGCGCTGCCGCAATAGGCGAAGTCGGCGCGCAGGGCCTGCGCCGCCAGGATCGAAGCACCGTGGCCAATCGCCCCCGAGAGCGCGACCGGTCCATCAAACCACTCGCGGATTTCCTGCATCAGGGCGAAGGGCGAAAGCGCGCCCGCGTGTCCGCCCGCACCGGCCGCCACCGGGATCAGACCGGTCGCGCCTTTTTCGATCGCCTTGTGGGCAAAGCGGTTGTTGATCACATCGTGCATCGTGATCCCGCCCCAGTTGCGCACGGCGGTATAAATATCCTCACGCGCGCCGAGCGAGGTGATGACCATCGGCACCTGCCACTTCTCGCAGGTCGCCATGTCGGCTTCGATGCGGTCATTGGTCCGGTGGACGATCTGGTTGACCGCAAAAGGCGCGGCGGGGCGATCAGGGTTGGCGCGGTTGTAGGCGGCCAGTTCCTCGGTGATCTGGTGGAGCCATTCATCCAGCAGCGATTGCGGACGGGCATTCAGCGCCGGAAAGCTGCCAATGATCCCAGCCTTGCACTGCGCGATCACCAGTTCCGGCCCCGAAACGATGAACAGCGGCGAACCGATCAGCGGCAGGCGCAGGCGATCGAAGGGGGCGGGCAGGGGCATCAGTCTCTCCTCAAAACGCTTTTGTAATTAACCCGTGTCTCTAACGCCGGTTCCGGTGCTGCCAAGCGCGATTTTGAGGTGGGTCAGCCCAGCACGTCCTCGATTCCGTAGAACCGCGCCGCCGTGCCCGCAAACAGCGCCGCCTTCTCGTCGGCGCTCGCCCCGCTGGCGATGCGCTTGAAGGCGTTCCACAGCGCCGGATAGCTCGCGCCCCAGCGGTCGGGGGGATAATTGCTCTCGAACATCGCGCGGTCCGGCCCGAAGGCCTCGATGCAGGTTTCGATATAAGGGCGCCACAAGGCCGCCAATTCCTCCGACCCGACGCCAGCGCCAGGGCCGCGGTCAGGGAGCTGCACCTGCGCCATGCCCAGCCCGCCCAGCTTGACCATCACATTGGGGCATTCCGCCAGCGTGCGGATCGCACTGCGCCAGCCTTCGAAGCGCTCCTTGTGTGTCCCGCGATAGCTGCCGAGGCCCAGCGGCCCGCCGCAGTGGTCAAGGCAGATCGGCTGATCGGGGAAGGCGCGCGCAAGGTCGATCACCTCGTGAAGCTGCGGCTCGAACACCCAGACGTCGAAGGTCATGCCGCGCTTGCCCAATTCGGCAAAGCCTTCGCGAAAAGCGCTGCTGGCAAACAGGCCTTCGGGGGCCATCAGCGCGGATGGATAGACTTCGCCATCGGCAAGGCGCGCGCCCTGGTGGCGGATCCCGCGAAACCGGGGCGAGGCAGCGGCGAGCGCATCGAGCACCGCGCCTGCGGCTGCGCCGAGCGACAGATCGGCATGGCCAACGATCCCGGCGCAGGGTCGGAACGCGCCATAAATGCCGCTGGCCCCTTGTGCAGCGACGCCATTGACGAATTCGACCTCGCCCACCGGCTTGAGCGCTTCGCCGAGTGCGCCATTGTAAAATGCGCCGCATTCCACAAATACCGAAGCGATAATCCGGTGGCCGGTGCTAGCATCGGCGCGGAACTGGTCGAAGGTGTAATAGGCCGCATCGACAAGGGACTCGATGAAGGGATGCCGCGGCTCGGGAAAGACCGCGAGCAGCGGGCGCAGGTCCCACAGGTGGTGGTGCGGATCGATGATCGGCAAATCGGGTTCTATGATCGCTTCGGCTTGGGTGTGTTCGCGCATGGTCTGTCTCTCCCTCAAACCTTGTCTAGGCGAGGCGGGAGCAGATCGGCAAAGCCAAAATCGCGGGGCTCAGACGACCGCCCGGCCATAGAGGTGCCAGGTCGCATGACCCAGCACCGGGAGCGCGACCAGCAGGCCGAGGAACGCCGGAATCATTGCGACGAACAGCACCGCAGCGATCACCGCTGCCCAGCCGATCATCACCATGAAGTTGCCCCGGACCACCTTGAGACTGGTGATGATCGCGGTGAGGAAATCGACCTTGCGATCGACCAGCATCGGCAGGCTGATGACCGTCATCGCGTAGAAGGCAAAGGCCATCACCGCCCCCACGGCGCTGCCCACTGCCAGCATGGCAAGGCCCGCAGGAGTGAGGAACGCCGCCAGCGCATCCCCACCGCCGCCCATACCGCTTTCGGCCATGAAGATCGCGAAGATCGCGTGCGCCACGATCATCCAGAAGGAAAAGGCGACGAACACGATCACGCCCATCGACAGAATCTGGTCGTCCCCATGTCCCTTAAGCGCGCCAAGAACCGCGCGCCATGTCAACGGCTCACCCGAAGCACGGCGACGACTGGCTTCGTAAAGGCCGACGGCGATGAATGGGGCAACCAGCGGAAAGCCTGCAATGGCTGGGATCAGCCAGGTCGGTTGGCCGCCGGTCAGGCTTGCCCAGCCAATCGCCAGCCCCGCCAGCACATAGACCCCGCCGAAGAACAGGCCAAAGCGCGGCATCGCGGCAAAATCGCGCCAGCCTGCTGCAAGGGACGCGGCCAGGTCCGACCATGTGAGGTCGCCCGCCACTTGCGGCGTCTGCGGGGCGAGCGGCAGGGCTGTGTCCTGCTCCACCAGTGCCATCGCTGACCTCCCCTTCCAATCCTTGTTTGCACAAGACTAGCGCGCAATTTGCGGCTTGTGCAAGCGAGGGGCGTCAATCTCACATCTTGGCAAAGGCACTGTTGGCCGCGCTCAGCACGGCGCGCACGCTGGCGGTGGCAATGTCCTCATCGATCCCGCAGCCCCAGAGCGTGTGCCCTTCCGGCGTGCGGCATTCGAGATAGGCCGCAGCGCGCGCATCGGTGCCAGCGCCGAGCGCGTGCTCGGTGTAGTCCACCACTTCAAGTTCTACCCCGAAGGCGTCGCGCAAGGTCGTCATCACGCTCGAGATGAGGCCATTACCGCGCCCTGAGACGCTTTGTTCGATCCCATTGACCGCGATGGTCCCGGCAAAGATGCGGGTGCCATCGGACGCACGGCTTTCCTCGTAACCAACCAGCTGGAAATGCTTGGGGTGGGTCTGGACGTGGTAGGCGCGGCGGAAGGCGTCCCAGATGTCGGCGGCGGCGAGTTCACGACCCAGATCATCGGCCATCGCCTGCACGTGCCGTGAGAAATCGGCTTGCATTTTCTTGGGTAGTTTGAGGCCCTGATCCTTCTCCAGCACCCAGGCGAAACCGCCTTTGCCGGACTGCGAATTGACCCGGATCACCGCTTCGTAATTGCGCCCGAGATCGGCCGGGTCGATCGGCAGATAGGGCACGCGCCACGTCTGATCGTTCTGGGTATCGCGCGCCTCGAAACCCTTTTTGATCGCATCCTGATGACTGCCGCTGAAGGCGGTGTAGACCAGTTCCCCGCCGTAAGGGTGGCGCTGGTGGACGGGGATCTGGTTGCAATATTCCACCGTCTCAATCACCCGGTCGATGTCCGAGAAATCGAGCCCCGGATCGACCCCTTGGGTGTAAAGGTTAAGCGCCATTGTGACGAGACAGCAATTGCCCGTGCGCTCGCCATTGCCGAACAGGCAGCCTTCGACCCGGTCCGCGCCAGCCATCAGGCCCAGTTCTGCCGCCGCTACGCCTGTGCCGCGGTCATTGTGGGTGTGGAGCGAGATGACCGCGCTCTCGCGGTTCGGCAGGTAGCGGCCAAAATACTCGATCTGGTCCGCGTAGATATTGGGGGTCGCCGCCTCGACCGTGGCGGGCAGGTTGAGGATGATCGGATGTTCGGGGGTGGGCTGGAGCACCTCCATCACCGCCGCACAGACCTCGATAGAGAAATCGAGTTCGGCAGTGGAAAAGGTCTCCGGCGAATACTGGAAATGCCACGCGGTATCCGGATAGCGGGCGGCTTCATCGCGCATCACTTTGGCACCTGCGACAGCGATGGCTTTCACCTCCTCCTTCGACATGCGGAACACGATGTCGCGCCATGCCGGACTGACCGCGTTATAAAGGTGGACAATCGCCGCCCGCGCCCCTTCGAGACTTGCAAAGCTGGTGCGGATCAGGTCTTCGCGGCTTTGGGTCAGCACCTGAACGATCACGTCATCCGGGATGGCGTTCGATGTGATGAGGCTGGAGATGAAATCGAACTCGGTTGCCCCAGCGCTGGGAAAGCCGACTTCGATTTCCTTGACCCCGATCTCGACCAGCAGGTCGAAGAAGCGGCGCTTCTTCACCGCGTCCATCGGATCGATGATCGACTGGTTGCCATCACGCAAATCGGTCGAGAGCCAGCGCGGGGCCTTCTCGATCAGGCGGTTTGGCCATTGCCGGTCGGGCAGATTGATCTGCCCGAAGGCACGATATTTGGCGGAAGGTTCCTTGAGCATAGGCATGGGATGAAAACTCGTCGCGTCAATGGGGGAGAAGGCTGCGGCAATTACCCTTGGGCGGGGGCCGCTCGCGTCCTTCGCGCGCGGCGAGTTACGCCCAAGGGCGCATAAGTCGAAGCAGCAGGAGGCCTTCGATTTTCATCACCCGGAGTCTTTGCCGATTATTCCTCGGCGCGCAAGCCGGTAATCACCCGGGCGAGCCTTACCCGCAGCGCGCGTCGGCGATCATGTTCTGGGAATCGAGCATGATGCTGAGGCGCGGATTGGTGGGATCAGGGTTCACAAAACCAGCGCTGCCAAAAACGACAAACCGCAGATTGTCGGTGCGGCCCAGCACCTTGACGATCTCGGCACGCGTGGCCTGATCCGCGGGCCTGCCGAGGAAGGGCCCCATCAGGTTTGCGCCGCAGGTCTTGGAGGCAGGATCGGTCAGCGTTCCGCGCGCGTAGGGCCCGGGGGCTGCGCCGGGGAGCGGCTCGGCAATCGTGGGGGTCGCCGTCGCCAGCGGGGTGGGGGTCGCCTCGGGCTGGCCAATCCGCGCCGCGAAGCTTTCGGCGTCATTGGCGGGCTGCTCCGGTTCGCTCCCGCAAGCGGCCAGTGCCAGCGCGGCAGCAGCAAAGGGCAGGGTGCGCAGGGTGTGAGCAAGGCTGATCATGGTGTCCGGTCCCTCGTGAATGGCGACAGCGTCAAAGCGCGCCTTGCGTTACCGGTTTATGACAGCTGCTGGTTTAACCACGGTGGCGGAGCCGATCCGGGGTCAATTGGTCGATCCGCGTTACGCCCATGAGCCGCATTCCGCGTTCGATCTCGTCCTTGAGGATGCCCAGCGCGCGCTCGACCCCCTCCTGACCGGCCGCAGCCAGTGCGTAGAGGTAAAGCCGCCCTCCCGATGCTGCGTTCGCGCCGCTGCACAGCGCCTTGAGGACATGGGTACCGCGGCGGACCCCGCCATCGCAGATGATCTCGATCCGGCCGCCGACAGCATCGACAATCTCGGGCAGTTGGTCGAAGGGCGCTCGCGAGCCATCAAGCTGGCGGCCGCCGTGGTTCGAGATCATGATCGCATCTGCTCCGATCTCCACCGCCCGGCGCGCGTCCCCTGCGCTCATCACGCCCTTGAGCACGAAGGTGCCGCCCCACTGCTCGCGGATGCGGGCGGCGGTGTCCCAATCCATCGTTGGGTCAAGCATGGTGTTGAAATAGTCTGCGATGCTGACCGCCTTGCCGCTGCCTTCGGCAACATGGGTGTCGAGATTGGGCAGGCGGAATTTCTCCCGCAGCACGTAATCAAGCGTCCACTTTGGCCGTGTGGCATAGCTCCACACGGCTGACGGGGTAAAGCGCGGCGGGGTGGTGAAGCCGGAACGCAGGCACCGCTCGCGCTTGCCCGAAACAATGGTGTCGACTGTTAACGCCAAGGCATCGAACTTCGCGGCCTGACAGCGCTCGATCATGTGTGCGTTGAGCCCCTTGTCCTTGTGGACATAGAGCTGGAACAGTTTGGGGCCGGTGGTGACCGCCGCGATCTCCTCGATTGAGCGGGTCGCGAGGCTGGATATGCCGAACCACAACCCGTATTTCTCCGCCGCCCGCGCGACGGCTCGCTCCCCCTCCCAGTGGAAGGCACGCTGCACCGCCGTGGGAGAGAGGATCAGCGGCAGCGCCGAACGCCGCCCGAGCAGCGTGCAGGAGGTGTCGATCTCGGCGACTCCGGCGAGCACGTCGGGGACCAGATCGACCTCGGCAAAGGCAGCCGTGTTGCGCGCTTTGGTCAGCTCATCATCGGCAGCGCCATCGATATAGTCGAAGACGGGGAAGGGCAGGTGCGCTTTCGCCAGCTTCCGAAAATCCTCGATATTGTGACAGTCAGACAAGCGCATCTTGGCGATCAGCCTTGGCTTACCGGGGGAGGCTTGTCGAATAATTTTCTACGTTCGTAACCGTTTGACGTGGTCATCCGAAAGACAGGCAACGCGGTCGCATGAATGATGATGCGGCAAGCGCATACCATTTGTCCTGAGCGCCAGTTCACCAGCTCAAAGGAGAACACTGATGAAATCGATCCGGTACCTGTTCCTTGCGGCCACGCTTGCCGTTCCTTTGGTGCTTCCGGTCTCGGCCATGGCCGATGGCGGCACCTATGTCACTGGCAGCGCCAAGGTGGCCGTCGGAGGCTATGACGCAGTCAGCTATTTCCGCGGTAATGGCACCCCGGCCAAGGGCGACGCGCGCTTCAAGGTCACGTATCGCGGCGCGCTGTGGCACTTTTCCAGCCAGGCCAATGCCGATGCGTTCAAGGCCAATCCCGCCGCCTTTGCCCCGCAATATGGTGGCCATTGTGCCTGGGCGATTGCCCAAGGCTACCTCGCGCCAGGTGATCCGACAGCCTATGACATCGTCGGCGGGAAGCTCTACCTGAACTACGATCAGGGCATTCGCGCCAAGTGGAAACGCGATATGACAAACTTCATTGCCAAGGGCGGGCCCAACTGGGCCAAGATTCCCGCAGGCAAAACTTACGGCGGATCATCCTGGTTTGGATCGTAATCCGCCGCACGATGGGTGGCTGGCGGGTCTCCCCCTTTGGACCCGCCAGTCGCCTTGAACCGGCCCGGCTTACTGCTTTTCGAAGGCCGCACTGATCGTGAGCGTCACGTCCTTGCCGACAAAAGGCACGGCGTAATTGATGCCCCATTGGGTGCGGTCGATCACCGTGCGGGCATGGAAGCCTACCGTGTCCTTCTTGTTGAAGGGATTGGCACCCGCGCCGACGAATTCGGTGGCGAGGGTGACGGGCGCGCTCTTCCCATTCATCGTGAGCGTTCCGGTGATATCGGCGGTGTTGGCTCCGGTGCGGGTGACCTTGGTCGAGGTAAAGCGCGCCATGCCCGGCGTGGGCCCGAAGAAATCAGGCGCGCCGCCATCCTTGCCTGCGCGCAGCAAGTGCTCCTTGAGCCCGGCGCTGGCGACCGTTACTTCAGCGACCGGGATCATGATGTCGACCTTGGCCGCTTCGATCTTGGCCGGATCCATGGTCATGGTGCCGGTGATGTTGCCGAATAGGCCGAAATAATCGTTGAAGCCGAAATGGCTGACTTGCCAATTGACCAGCGTGTGTCCGGCATCGAGCGCATAGGTGCCTGCCGTGACCCGCGCGGCATCCTGCGCCCCCGGCACCTGCCGAGCGCCTTGCGCGACGAGGGCTGGGGCGGCAGCGATACCGGCGGTGACAGCAACAAGGCTTGCCGCAGCGGCGGCGGCGAAAGTGAGACGGTTCATCGGGAATGGCCCTCCTTTGTGGTTTGGAGGCTCAACCCCCGATGCGCCGCAATCGTTCCCTTGGGCTGACGCCTCAGTTTTTCGCCTTATCGACCAGCTTGTTCGCGGCAATCCACGGCATCATGGCGCGCAGCTTCTCGCCGGTCTGTTCGATCGGGTGAGCGGCGGCCTGCTTGCGCGCGGCCTTAAGCTCCGGCTGACCGGCGCGGTTATCTAGCACAAAGTTCTTCACGAACCGGCCCGATTGGATGTCGGCGAGCACGCGCTTCATCTCGGCCTTGGTTTCATCCGTGATGATGCGCGGGCCGGTGGTGATGTCGCCATATTCGGCGGTGTTTGAGATCGAATAGCGCATGTTGGCGATGCCGCCTTCATAGAGCAGGTCGACGATCAGCTTGGTTTCGTGGAGGCATTCGAAATAGGCCATCTCGGGGGCGTAGCCGGCCTCGACCAGCGTCTCGAACCCGGCCTGGATCAGGTGGGTGATCCCGCCGCACAGCACCGCCTGCTCGCCGAACAGATCGGTTTCGCATTCCTCGCGGAAATTGGTCTCGATGATGCCACTGCGACCGCCACCGACGGCTGAAGCATAGGCCAGCGCCACGTCATGCGCTGCCCCGCTGGCGTCCTGATGGACAGCGATAAGGCACGGCACGCCGCCGCCCTTCACATATTCGCTGCGCACCGTGTGACCCGGCCCCTTGGGCGCGATCATGATCACGTCGATATCGGCGGGCGGCTCGATCAGGCCGAAGTGGATGTTGAGGCCATGCGCAAAGGCAAGGGCAGCGCCGGGCTTAATGTGGCCCTTGAGGTCGTTCTCCCAGATAGCGGCCTGATGCTCATCGGGCGCGAGGATCATGATGATGTCGGCCCACTGCGCGGCGGCGGTGTTGGAAAGCACCTTGAAGCCTGCGGCTTCCGCCTTCTTGGCGGTCGCCGAGCCTTCGCGCAGGGCGATGGCGACTTCCGCCACACCGCTATCGCGCAGGTTCTGGGCGTGGGCGTGGCCCTGTGAGCCATAGCCGACGATGGCGACCTTCTTGGGCTTGATCAGATTGAGATCGGCGTCGGCGTCGTAGTAAACTTTCATGTGTTTCTTCCTCGTCATTCCGGCGAAGGCCGGAACCCAGTTCCGGCGGTAGTGAAAATGGATCCCGGCCTGCGCCGGGAAGACGTGCAAATATGTTCTAGGCCCCCTCGGCCCCGCGCAGCATCCCGACCACGCCGGACCGCCCCACCTCAACCAGCCCCAGATCGCGCATCAGCACGATGAAGCTGTCGATCTTGGCCGGTGCGCCGGTGAGTTCGAAGACGAAGCTGGTGGTGGTCGTGTCGACCACATGCGCGCGGAAAATCTCCGCCACGCGCAGCGCCTCGACCCGTTTATCGCCGGTGCCGGTGACCTTGATCAGTGCCAGCTCGCGCTCGACATGCGGGCCGGCGGTGGTGAGGTCGGTGACCTTGTGGACCGGCACCAGCCGTTCGAGCTGCGCCTCGATCTGGTCGATAACCTGCGGCGGGCCGTTGGTGACGATGGTGATGCGGCTGACGGCGTGATCTTCGGTGATGTCGGCCACGGTCAGGCTGTCGATGTTGTACCCGCGCGCGGTGAACAACCCGGTGATCTTGGCGAGGATCCCCGGCTCATTATCGACCATGACGGTGAGCACATGACGCTCGGAGGCCGCTTCGGTAATTTTCATGGCATGTGTTCCTTGCGGCGGCGGCTTACACCAGCGCCTTGGCCTCGTCATCCATGGTGCCGTCGACCTTGTCGCCATAAAGCAGCATGTCCGTATGCGCCGCGCCTGATGGGATCATGGGCAAGCAATTGGCATCCTGCGCGACGAGACAATCGACCATTACCGGGCCAGGGTGATCGAGCATCCGCATTATGCCGTCATCGAGCTCGGTCTCATCGTGTATGCGGATGCCTTTCCAGCCATAGGCCTCGGCGAGCTTCACGAAATCGGGCAGACTGTCCGAATAGGAGTTTGAGTAACGGCTCTCATAGGTCAGCTCCTGCCACTGGCGGACCATGCCCATGTATTCGTTGTTGAGGATGAACACCTTGACCGGCAGGCGATACTGGCTCGCGGTGCCGAGCTCCTGAATGTTCATCTGGATCGACGCCTCACCAGCGATGTCGATCACCAGCGCGTCCGGGTGCCCAAGCTGCGCGCCGATGGCGGCGGGGAGGCCATAGCCCATCGTGCCGAGACCGCCGCTGGTGAGCCACTTGTTGGGGTCTTCAAACCCAAAATATTGCGCCGCCCACATCTGGTGCTGGCCGACTTCGGTGGTGATGATCGGGCTGCGTTGGTGGGTGAGGGCGTGGAGGCGCTCAACCGCGTGCTGCGGCATGATCATGCCGGGGTGCTTCACCGAGCGTTCGGGATAGGCGAGGCACTCGCGCGCGCGCCAACCCGCGATCCGGGCCTTCCATTCGCCGAGGTTCTTGGGCTGCCGCGTGCCCCACGCCGCAATCAGCTGCGCCAGCACCGTGCCGCAATCGCCGACAATCCCAAGGTCCACCGGCACGGTCTTGTTGATCGAGGAGCGATCGATATCGATGTGGATTTTCTTCGAGTTCGGCGAGAAGGCATCAAGCCGTCCGGTCACCCGGTCATCAAACCGCGCGCCGATGCACACCATCACGTCGCACTTGTTCATGGCCATGTTGGCCTCGAAAGTGCCATGCATCCCCAGCATCCCCAGCCAATCGGGATGCTGCGAGGGGAAAGCGCCGAGGCCCATCAGGGTCGATGTGACAGGCGCGCTGGTCAGATCCTGCAGCTGGCGCAGCAAGTCGCTCGCCTGAGGCCCTGAATTGATCACCCCGCCGCCGGTGTAGAAGATCGGCCGTTCGGCATTAGCGATCATCTCGATGGCTTCGATAATCTGTTCGGGCGGAGCGACTGTCTGCGGCGCGTAGCGGTGCGACCCTGCGCGGGTCAGCGCGCGGCGCTCTGAGGGGACGGCGATCTGCACATTCTTCGGTATGTCAATCACCACTGGGCCGGGTCGGCCGGTGGTCGCGATCAGGAAGGCCTCCTTGATCGTCGCGGCAAGATCGGCCGGGTCTTTGACCAGATAGTTATGCTTGGTGCAGTGCCGGGTGATGCCGACCGTGTCGGCCTCTTGAAAGGCATCGGTGCCGATGAGGGCGGTCGGCACCTGACCGGTGATCACCACCAGCGGGATCGAGTCCATCCAGGCATCCGCGATCCCGGTCACCGCATTGGTCGCGCCGGGGCCGGAAGTGACGAGCACCACACCGGGCTTGCCGGTGGCTCGGGCGTAGCCTTCTGCCGCGTGCGCTGCGCCCGCTTCGTGGCGGACGAGGATGTGGCGGATGCGTTCATCGCCGAACAATTCATCATAGATCGGCAGCACCGCGCCGCCGGGATAGCCGAACACGAATTCGACGCCTTGTTCGACAAGGGATTGCACGAGGATAGCGGCGCCGCTCAAAGGTGCGGTGTCGGGCGCGTCGGGGGCCGGGTGACCGGTCACGGGAAACTCCATCGTGGCGCACTGCGCGCAGGGCTCAAGAATAAAACGGGCCCGATGCATGGGTTTGCATCGGACCGTTGGTTGGCGCGCTATCGGTTACAATCTGATAGGTCAAGCCCTAATCGTGTAATAATGATGCAAAATAAGCGTCGATATCGATATTTTCAGACTCATCAGCAAAGGCGATCTGGGCCCAATCCTCAGGCACCTGCCGCCGGAACCAGGTGAATTGCCGCTTCGCGTAGTTGCGGGTCGCTTGCGCAGCAGCAGCGATCATCTCCTCCTCGGTGAACACGCCGGCGAGGAACGCCGCGATCTCGGGCACACCAATGGCGCGCATCACCGGTAGATCGGGATCAAGCTGGCGTGCCAGCAGCGCCTCGACCTCGGCAATGGCGCCGGTCTCGAGCATTTGTGCAAACCTCTCCTCGCACCGGGCATAGACCCACGCCCGGTCAGGCATCAGAACCAGAGGAAAGAGGTTGACCGTATCGCCGATCCCCCCCGCCTTAGCCATCTGCCAATCAGCAAGCGTGACCCCGGTCGAACGCTTGACCTCCAACGCGCGGGCGATCCGTTGGCGATCCCCGGGGTTGAGTTCGGCGGCACGCAGGGGGTCTTCGAGTTGGAGGAGCTTGTAGGCTTGTTCCTCCGGCAGGCTGCGCACCATCGCGCGCACATCGGGGTCAATCAGTGGGATGGGGGCGATCCCCTCCAGCAGCACCTTGAGGTAAAGGCCCGTCCCGCCCACCATGATCGGCACCGCACCGCTTTCATGGCAATCGGCGATTTCGGTCTTCGCCCGGTCGGCCCAGGCCGCCGCTGAACAGGCCTCGGCTCCGTCCCATGCGCCGAACAGACGGTGCTCGACGCCCTGCATCTCTGTGTCGGAGGGGCGGGCGGAAAGCACGCGCAGATCAGCATAGACCTGCGCGCTATCGGCATTGATAACCACGCCGCGCCGCCCTTTGTCAGCCAGCCGCTGAGCCAGCCGGATTGCAACCGCGCTCTTGCCGCTGGCCGTCGGCCCTGCAATGAGCGCGACCGGTGCTGGTGGAGAAGATGGAATGCTCATTGCGCGGCTGATAGCAGAGACGGAAGAATGTGAAACACGTCTCGATGCGCTGGCCGAAGCGCTGGCCGGCGCGGGGGTCCCGCTTGAGGCTGCAGCCATGCCCGAGGGCGAGGAGAACGTCCTCGAACTGCGCATGGGTGAGGGCGATCCCGCCGCTGTGCTGGCAGCGATCGACGCGGTGTTTGCCCCTGCTGACATGCTGGTGAGCCACGGCGATATTGCCATCCCGCAGCTGTTTGTGTCGGACATGGATTCGACCATGATCGGGCAGGAATGCATCGACGAATTGGCCGATTACGCCGGGCTGAAGGCGCAGATCGCTGCCATCACGGAACGCGCGATGCTGGGCGAGCTTGATTTCGAAGCTGCCCTGCGTGAACGCGTGGCGTTGCTGGCGGGACTTGAGGAGGCGGTGATAGGCACTTGTCTCGACGAACGGATCACCGCCACGCCCGGCGCGCGCACCTTGGTAGCGACGCTTGCGGCGCTGGGGACGCGGACCGTGCTGGTGACGGGTGGCTTTCACCACTTTGCCGATCCGGTCGCGGAGATGCTCGGGTTTCACCGCGTGGTGGGCAATCGCCTCGCGGTCGAGGGCGGGAAGCTCACCGGTGGGCTGCTCGGGACGATCACAGACAGCGCAGTGAAGGCAGCGGTGCTGCATGAGGAAATGACGGCGCTCGGCGAGGGGGCGCGCAGCCTTGCCACAGGCGACGGGGCCAATGACATCCCAATGATCGCAGCGGCGACATATGGCTTTGCCTATCGCGCCAAGCCCAAGGCGCGCGCGGCCGCCAATGGCCGGGTCGATCACGGCGACCTGACGGCGGTGCTGAGCCTGCTCGGCATTCCTCGCGCTGAATGGGTGGTCGGTGACCCGAAAAAAGGGTTTTGATTGCGAACCCGAATCGGCTATTAACATAAATGTAAGCAGGCCGTCCTACCGTGCCGCAGCCGATGCAGGATCACACTCCCATGACTGTTTCCAGAACTGAATACAGCCAGCTTTTCGCCGCCGATGGCACGGTGCTGCGCCACCCCGATCGCCCGTCACCGCGTTATCGGCCCTTGCGCGCGGTACGCAATTTTCAGGCGCTGATGAAAGACAAGGAAGACACCAGCCTCGTCTTCAAGATCTTCGAATCGCTGCCCTCCAAGACCTTCCTGCCGCGCGTGCGTGACCTAGCACTGTCGCCGCAGGGCGAATTTCTGCGCGCCAATGAACCGCGCCTGCCGGAAATCCTCGACAATCACGCCGCGCTGCGTCGCACCCCCAAAGGCTCTCTGGCCCATGCCTATTGCGACTTCATGGAGGCCGAGGGCCTGTCTGCCGCAGGTCTGGTGGCGGAAGCCGAAAAGCTGGGGCGCGCCAAGTATCCTGATCTCGTCCAGTGGTTCATGGAGCGCTCGCGCGATACGCATGATCTGTTCCACGTGCTGACCGGCTATGGCCGTGACGCGCTGGGGGAACAATGCGTGCTGCTGTTCACCCACGGGCAATCGCCCAGCCAGGGCCACCTGCTGATCGGCTATGCCGGAGCGGCGAACATAAAGAAGATGGTCAAGGGCAGCCGCGCTCCGATCTTCGGCGCGGTCCGGCAGGCGCATCATACCGGCAAGGGGGCACCGCGGCTGATCGACCAGTCGATCCGCGAACTTCTCGCGCGCCCGCTGGAAGACGTGCGTCGCGACCTGCGCATCCCGCAGCCGAGCCAGTATCGCGAGTGCCACCGCATCTGGCGCGAGGAAGGGATCGACCCCTATGACCTCCTCGCCACCAAGCCGGTCGAGGGCGAACTGGTCCCCGCGTAACTCGCAGCGTCAGAGCCAACTGGCGATCTGCGTCAGCGGCTTCTTGCGCAGCGCGTGGATCGGCACGGTGGCATCGGCGGCCGGATGGCCGACGACGACGATCATCACGGGCTTTTCCCACTCGGGGCGCTCGCAAATCCGCCGCAGGAAGCCCATCGGCGAAGGCGTGTGGGTGAGCGTCGCCAGGCCTGCCTCATGCAGGGTTGCCAGAAGCATCCCGCAAGCGATCCCGACGCTTTCATTGACGTAGTAGTTCTGCGACTGGCCATCCTCGGCAATCCCGCCTTTACGCTGGGCGAATACCACGATCAGATAGGGCGCGATTTCGAGGAAGGGCTTGTCGGCATCCGTTCCCAAGGGGCCGAGCGCGGCGAGCCATTCGGCCCCCGCCTTGGCCTCGTCACCATCCGCCCCGTAAAAGCGCCGTTCCTCCGCCTCGGCAGCCTCGCGGATCGCGCGCTTTTTCTCAGGCGAGGCGACAACGGCGAAGTGCCAGGGCTGGTGATTGGCCCCGGATGGCGCGCTGCCGGCTGCGGCGATGGCGGCCTCGATCACCGCGCGCGGGACGGGGTCTGGGGCAAAATCGCGGCAAGTGCGGCGCTGCTTCAGCCGTTCGGCGAGTGCTATGGCGCGGTCAATGCTGTCTGGTTCGGAAATGGCGGGCAGGGTGTAGGGGGCGGTTTGATAATCGTGCATCCTGCCCCCTTACCCGTTTCCAAGCCTCAGTGCGAGGCTACAAGCCGCGTATCGCCGGTGCGGGCGTTATAAAACAGCTCGTAATGCCAATCCTGGCACAGGTTCAAACCGTCCCAAACGGCCTGTTCGCCATCGTCATAAACGACGAGAAGATCCCAGTTGCAGGTGCTTTCCGAGCGGCGGAAGTCAATGTCGACTTCCTCCCCGTCGCCAAGGATATCGCGTCCGAGAATGTCCTCTTCCCAGCTCTTTGACCGCGACGGCGCAATGTAAACTTCTGAGATTGTGTAGCCGGTGGAATTCACCAACGTGATTCGCTCGAACATCTGTGCCCATGCAGGCACCGCGGCTGTCCAGGCGACCAACATGGCGCCGACGATCCCAGCAAGAATTTTCAGGCTCTTCATAAATTTCCCCCCCCCCAATCGGCGAATGACCCTTGGGTCACATAGCGCGGTCAAAACGCAAGTTTAAGCCCTTTGATGCGATCAGCCTCTGGACAATTAACTGACACTGTTGTTAATAGTGTTGACGGCATCTATGACGCCTATCGCGCAAAGGATTTTACCTCATGGCTATCGCCGATCTCCCTTTGGTTGCACCTCAACGCAAGATCGCCCGCATCCAGCCGCTGAAGGTGCTCCACCACTTCGGCAAGCTGGTCGAGGACAAGGAAGACACCGAGCAGGTGTTCCACATCATCGAGGCGACCAAAGGCAAGGCGAGCCATAAGCAGGCTTGGGATTTCATCCAGTCCCCCGAAGGGCAGCGCTTCATCGCCGAGGAAACCGACATCCCGGCGATGCTCGATGATCACGCGCGCTGGGCGTCATGCGGGCCGAATTCGGTGGCGGCGCATTACATCGCCTTCATGAAGCGCGAGGGGCTTTCGGCGGCGGGGCTGGTGGCTGAGAGCAACAAGTGGCAGCCTGCCGATCAGCGCCCGGCGGACCTTACCCAATGGTATTTTGACCGTCTGCGGGACACGCATGATCTGTTCCACGTGCTGACCGGCTTTGGCCGCGATGCGCTGGGCGAGGCGAGCCTGCTGGGTTTCTCCTATGAGCAGAACCACAACAAGGGCATCCTCTTCATCGCCTATGCGGGCGCGCGGCAGATCAAGAAGGTGAGCGGAACAAAGGCGCCATTGTTCGCCGCGATCAAGGAAGGGCGCAAGCTGGGCCGCGCGGCGGCGAAGATTGCGCATCAGGATATCGCGGCACTGATGGCCGAGGATATTGATGCGGCCCGCGCCCGGCTCAACATCGGCAAGCCTGAGGTGTACCGCCAGTGCCTTGCGATCTTGCAAAGCGAAGGCGTCGCGCGCGAGGAGCTGACGCTGGGCGAACCTCAGCTCGCGGCCTGACGCAGTTCCTTGCGGATCACCAGCTTGAGGCCCGACCAGACCTCGTCGATTGCGCAGACCTTGGTGTCGACCAACCCCAATGGCAGGCAAATTTCGCGGACGGTGTCCTCGGTAATGTCCGTGGCGACCTTGGCGGCTTTCTTGGGCCAGCTCACCCAGATTTGACCGTCCGGGGCGATCTGGTGACGCAGCGCGGCAAGATGCGCCGCGAGCGCTGCACGCTCGGTGACGAAGATGTGCGCCGCGTCGATCCCTTCGGCCGGGTCGGCCACGAAGAACAACTCCAGCGCATATTCGTCGATCTCGTCGATCACGTGTTCAGGCATGGCGTCGAACCACACCCGCATCCCATCACGCAAGGTCAGTTTCTTGACCAGCGGGGTGCCGGAATAGCCTGTCGTCATCGGATCAGCACAGCCGTTCCAGCCGACCTTTGCGCTTGACGATGTTCTTGTAGTCCCATTGCACCGACCGGGCCTCTGCCAGCCACCTTTCCAGCTGCGCCACATCGATATCCTGCAGCCCGCGATAGAGCCGGTCTGCCGCCTTGAACGTGCCTGTTGCCGTTAGGCCCTCGGCAGCGAACGACTGCCCGCTCCAAAACATCAGCCGGACCCCGTCCTTCAGCCGCGAATAGCCGGCGACCGGGTTGCCATCGATGAACCAGACCGGGTGGGCATGCCAGACCTTGCTTTCGGCATCGGACAGGCCTGCGTCGATGATCGCACGCAGGCGATCCATCAATGCGCGATCCGGAGCGTCCTGCACCGCGTGGTATTCGTCGATGGTCTCAGGCTTGATCATGCTTCCATCCACTCGTGGAAAAAGCGTTCGTTGGCTGCGCGCAATTCGCTGAGTGGCACGCCCAGTACGCTGTCACCGCCCACAGTGCCGATGCGCTGGAAGCCGATCTGCGCGGTCTCGGAATCGCGCGTGCCCTTCGCGAGCGCCGCGTTCAATGCGGCGACATCGGGCACGGTCACCAGATAGCGCCCCTGATCCTCACCGAACCACCACTGCGCCGGCGTGTAATCGAGATTACCCGCTAGGTCCGCTTCGGCCCCGAGACTGCCCGCCAGCGCCATTTCTGCGAGCGCCACGGCGAGGCCGCCGTCGCTGAGATCGTGGACCGCGTTGACCAGTCCGTCGGCGATCAGCTCGTGAATGATCTCGCCAGCGGTGCGCTCGATGGTGAGGTCGGTGGGCGGGGTGCGGCCGTCTTCGAGCCCCTTGACCACGCGCAGCCATAGCGAGCGGCCGAGGTGCGATCGGGTGGGATCGGGCTTGGCCCAGTGCTCCGGCCCGACGAGGTAGATCGCATCGCCCGCCTGCTTGAAATGCATCGTCATCATCTTTGAAAGATCAGTGATGATGCCGACCCCGCCGATCGCTGGGGTGGGGAGGATCGCGCTGCCGCCGCCGGTGGCCTTCGATTCGTTGGAAAGAGACACGTTCCCGCTCACGATCGGGAAATCGAGCGCGCGGCAGGCATCGGCCATGCCTTCGAGCGCATGGACGATCTGCGCCATGATTTCGGGGCGCTGCGGGTTGGCGAAGTTTAGGCAGTTGGTCACTGCCAAAGGTCGCGCGCCGACTGCGCAAAGATTGCGGTATGCCTCGGCAATGGCCTGCTTACCGCCCTCGTACGGGTCGGCAAAGACATAGCGCGGGGTGCAGTCGGTGGTGATGGCGAGCGCCTTCGACGTTCCATGCACCCGGACCACGCCGGCATCGCCGCCGGTCTGGAGTGTGTCACCGCCGACCTGCGAATCGTATTGCTCGGCAATCCAGCGTCGCGAGGCGAGGTCGGGGGAGGCCATCATGGTGAGGAGGTCTGCCGCGATATCATCGCTGGCGGGGATTTCGGCGAGTGGCTTCACACCCGCCCAAGCCTTGTATTCCTCTTTGGAGAGGTAGGGGCGGTCATACAGCGGGGCTTCGTCGGCGAGCGGGGCGAGGGGGATGTCGCACACCACTTCGCCATTGAATTCGAGCACCATATGCCCTGTGTCGGTAACTTCGCCGATCACCGCGAAATCGAGCTCCCACTTGCGGAAGATCGCCTCGGCTTGTGGCTCGCGACCGGGCTTGAGCACCATGAGCATCCGCTCCTGGCTCTCGCTCAGCATCATCTCGTAAGGCGTCATGCCGGTTTCGCGGCAGGGCACCTTGTTCATGTCAAGCCGGATGCCCGCGCCGCCCTTGGAGGCCATTTCGACGCTGGAGGAGGTGAGGCCCGCCGCGCCCATGTCCTGAATCGCGACGATCGCATCGGTTGCCATCAGTTCAAGGCAGGCCTCGATCAGCAGCTTTTCGGTAAAGGGATCGCCGACCTGCACGGTGGGCCGCTTGGCCTCGGCATCCTCGCCGAAGTCCGCTGAAGCCATGGTCGCGCCGTGGATCCCGTCGCGACCGGTCTTGCTGCCGACATAGACGATCGGATTGCCGATCCCGGTGGCCGCCGAGTAGAAGATCTTGTCCTGCGCCGCGACCCCGACCGTCATGGCGTTCACAAGGATGTTGCCGTCATAGGCCGGGTGAAAGTTGGTTTCCCCCGCCACGGTCGGCACGCCGACGCAATTGCCGTAGCCGCCGATCCCGGCGACCACCCCCTGCACCAGATGCTTCATCCGGGGATGCTCGGGCCGCCCAAACCGCAGCGCATTGGCGTTCGCCATCGGGCGGGCGCCCATGGTGAAGACATCGCGCAGAATGCCGCCCACGCCCGTCGCTGCGCCCTGATAGGGTTCAATGTAGGAGGGGTGGTTGTGGCTCTCCATCTTGAAGATCGCCGCCTGCCCGTCACCAATGTCGATCACGCCTGCGTTCTCGCCCGGGCCGCAGATAACCCACGGCGCCTCGGTGGGCAGCTTCTTCAGGTGAATGCGCGAGGATTTGTAGCTGCAATGCTCCGACCACATCACCGAAAAGATGCCGAGCTCCACCAGATTGGGCTCGCGGCCCAGCGCGTGCAAGACGCGCTCGTATTCCTCAGGGGAAAGGCCGTGCTGTTCGACGATTTCGGGGGTGATGGTGGTCATGAGGGCGAGCTCCTTGCGCCGCCCCCTAGATCACCACGGCGATAAGGCCAAGCCGCCGCGTTTGCGGAACCAGCGATTCTCCCCGACCCACACGGCGAGGCCCGTCAGGATGCCATAGGCGAGCAGCGCTTGCAGATAGAGGAACGGCCCCGCCGCCTCTGGATGGGGTGCAAACCAGTTGATAGCTTGCAGCAAAAGCAACGCAACCAGCAGCACCATCGGCGGCCCCGCCGGCCCGCGGGTGCGGCGCACGTAGAAGGCAAAGGCGCCCAGCGTGATCCCCAGCTCGAGTGGGATCGCCACCCAAGGATAATTCCACAGCCCAAGGCCCAGCCGGGGCGGGGTGCCGTCGAGCGTGAGGTCGGGCACGTGCACCACCCAGTCGAGCAACCAATGCGATAGCACCACCAGACCCGCCAGCAGGCCAACCGCAAGGCTGCGCTGATGCACCGCTACGATGCCAAGGCACACCGCTGCCCAGATTGCGGTTCCGATCAAGCTGTGGGTGTACGGCATGTGGTAGAGATCGAACGGCACCATCACGCTCGCCGCCGGATCGATCCGCATCCGCTCCACGCCAACCATGGCGAGCGCAAAGAACCCCCAGTCGATCAGCTGCGCCGCCACGAACATGGTGCCGAGGCGCGGCCTCTCGGGGCTCACAGCAGCGGCGATAAAGGCGGGGGCGAAGTGACCGATGAACATGGCGCGCGCGGTCGATCAGGCCGGAGCGAAGCGCAGGGTGACCCACGTCGCAATCGCGCTCGCCGCGCCGGTGGCAAAGGCACCCCAAAGGATGTCGAGCACGCTGATATGTGTCGCCCACACCTTCATCACCGCCTGCGAGGTAAGGTCGAATGTGGCATAGCAGAGGGCGCCCAGCAGGATGCCATTGAGCATCGCCGCCTGCACCCCGCCGCCTTCGAGACCCGGGCGGATCGCGAACCACGTTATCCCGGCCAGGTAAATCAGATAGAACGCGCCCGCTGCGCCGACGTTGAAATCCTTGGCCATGATCTCGCCGATCACCGGGCGGTAGAGATTGCCGGCCGCCCAGCGCAGCCAGATCGCATCGAGTGCGCCAAACGCCAGCGCCGCCGTTGCATAGGCGATGATCCACTTTGTCATGTATGATAGTATCCCCGTGTTTCGTGAACCTGCCCGTTACGGGCAGCCTTGACCGGGCCAGCTTGCCCCGTCAATGCTCCACCGCATGGATGAGGGTAACGCATCACCAGCCACAGGGCCGGATATCGCCGCGATGAGCTTTGAACAGGCGCTCGCGGCGCTTGAACAGATCGTGCAGCAGCTGGAGCGCGGGGACGTGCCCCTTGATCAGTCGATCAGCCTCTATGAACGCGGGGAGGCCTTGCGTGCGGCATGTCAGCAGCGGCTTGATGCTGCACAGGCGCGGATCGAACGGATCGTGGCCGGGGCCGATGGCCGGGCCACTGGCACCCAAGCTTTCGACGCGGAAGGGTGACGATGATGCTGGTGGAGACCGGAAGCTCCCTGCTGGGCGATGCGATCAAGCATGTGCAGGCTGACATCGATTCGTTGTTCGATGCGCTCCTGCCAGTGCCCGACGATACCAGCGCCCGCCTGATTGAAGCGATGCGCTACGCCGCCATCGGGGGCGGCAAGCGGGTGCGGCCCCTGCTTGTGGTCAGCACCGCCAGCCTGTTCGGCGTTTCGCGCGATGCCGCGCTCAGGGTCGGGGCGGCGATCGAGGCGATCCATGTCTATTCGCTCATCCACGATGATCTTCCGTGCATGGACAATGATGATCTGCGCCACGGCAAGCCCACGCTTCACAAGCGCTATGACGAGGCCACCGCCATGCTGGCGGGCGATGCGCTCCACGCGCTGGCGTTTGAAATTCTCGCTGATGAGGCCACCAGCACTGACCCCTTCACCCGCAGCGAGTTGATCCTGACGCTGGGCAAGGCATCCGGCATGCACGGTATGGCGGGCGGGCAGATGATGGACATGGCCGCCGATGAAGAGGGGGTGCAATATGATCTCCACTCCATCACCCGGCTGCAGCAGCTCAAGACCGGCGCGTTGCTGGCCGCGAGCGTCGAGATGGGCGCGATCCTTGGCAAGGTGGCGCCGCAAGGGCGGATGCATCTGCGCGCCTATGCCCGTGACATTGGCCTTGCCTTCCAGATTGCCGATGACCTGCTCGATGTCGAAGGTGACGCTGACAAGGCGGGCAAGGCGGTGCGCAAGGATATTACGCAAGGCAAGCAGACCTTTGTGACGCTAATGGGGGTCGACAAGGCCCGCGAACAGGCCCGCGCGCTGGTGGATCAGGCGGTGCTGCGGCTCGCCTCCTATGGCAGCGAGGCGGATATCCTGCGCGCGCTCGCACGCTTTATCGTCGAACGCGATCGCTGATCCGTCAGGCAGAGAGGATGCCACCATGACACGCCGCGTCGGGATCTATCCGGGAACCTTCGACCCCATCACGCTGGGCCATGCGGATATCATCCGGCGCGGGTCGAAGCTGGTTGACTGGCTGATCATCGGGGTCACCACCAACCCTTCCAAAGACCCGATGTTTTCGACCGAGGAACGCTTCCGCATGGTCGAGCGTGAGGTTGCCAGCATGGGCCTTAGCAATGTCGAGGTGGTGGGGTTCAACGCGCTGCTGGTAAAATTCGCGCAGAAACAGGGCGCGAGCGTCATCATCCGGGGCCTGCGCGCCGTCGCCGATTTCGAGTACGAATATCAGATGGCTGGCATGAACCAGCAACTCGATGATGACATCGAGACCGTGTTCCTGATGGCGGACGTCTCGCTCCAGCCGATCGCCTCCAAGCTGGTCAAGGAAATCGCGATTTATGGCGGCGACATCGCCCGCTTCGTCAGCCCCCCGGTGCGTGAAGAAGTCGTCGTGCGGGTACGCGAAAAAGGGCTCAAGGGCGATTACTGAGCCTCGGCTGCGCTCACGCGCGCTTTGCGCAGCCCGCGATCATTCATTGCAGTGACAGCCGGGCAGGGCTAAACGGCGCGCCGAAACCGGATGAAACAATGATCACACCCAAGCTTATTCCTGCCCTTGCCGCGCTGTTCTTGTTCACTGCGCCGCACGCCGCGTTCGCGCAGCAGCAGAAGGATGATACCCCCCCAGTGGCGTTCGGCGAGAATGCCGAAAAGCCCGATGAAGATGACGCCCCGGTGGCTGCGCGCACCTATTCGCCGATTAATTACGATCCGGCGGTTGATCCCGAAAACATCTGGGTGCTCGACCTGTCAAACGGTCAGCGGGTCAAGATCCGGCTTCAGGCCGATTGGGCTCCGGGCCATGTCGAGCGGATCAAGACCTTGACCCGCGCGGGGTTCTATAACGGTGTGGTGTTCCACCGCGTGATCGAAGGCTTCATGGCCCAGGGCGGCGATCCGACCGGGACCGGGCAGGGCGGCAGCGAGCTTCCCGACCTCAAGGCCGAATTCAATCCGATGCCGCACGTGCGCGGCACGCTGTCGATGGCGCGCGCCTCGGAAGATGACAGCGCCAACAGCCAGTTCTTCATCGTCTTCTACCCGCGCTTCAGCCTCGACAAGAAATACACCAATTTCGGCCGGGTGATCGAGAACATGGAAGCGGTCGACGCGATCAACCGCGGCGAGCCGCCGGCGCAGCCGACCTTCATCGTTCAGGCCTCGCTGGCGAGCGACAACCTGCCGCCCCCGCCGCCGCCCGCGCCCGCGAACGACGCGCCAATCTCCGCCGACATGTTGAGCGCGCCGATCGGCTAAAGGCCTTTGCTACGCGGCGCTGTCCCGCTAGGGGCGCGCGGCATGAAGGTTGATCTGTTCGATTTCGATTTACCGCCCGAGCGGATTGCGCTGCGCCCGATGCGCCCGCGCGATGCCGCGCGGATGCTGGTGGTGAGCGGCGCCGATGCCCCGTTCGAAGATCGCGGCGTGCGCGACCTGCCGCAACTCCTCAATCCCGGCGATGTGCTGGTGTTCAACGACACCCGCGTGATCCCTGCTCAGCTCGAAGGCCGCCGCGCCGATGGCGAGGCCCGGATTGGCGCGACGCTGCACAAGCGGATTGACCTCAGGCGCTGGCAGGCATTCCTGAAGAACGCCAAGCGGGTGAAGATCGGTGACCAGTTGGTGTTCGGCGGCGGGGTCACCGCGATTGCCGAGGAACGCTTTGCCGACGGCTCGCTCACGCTGTTTTTCGAGGGCGAGGAGCCGGTTGAGGTGCTGCTCGACCGGGCCGGCACCATGCCGCTGCCGCCCTACATCGCCTCCAATCGCGGGGTCGATGCACAGGACCTCGAAGACTACCAGACCATGTTTGCGCGCGAGGAAGGCGCGGTCGCGGCCCCAACCGCTTCGCTGCACTTCACCCCGCGCCTCGTTGACGCCATTGACGCCGCCGGGATCGGGCGGGCGATGCTGACGCTGCACGTCGGCGCGGGCACCTTCCTGCCGGTCAAAGCCGCGGATACCGACGACCATCAGATGCACGCCGAATTCGGGCGCATCTCGCAGGCGACCGCCGATCAGCTCAACGCTGCCCGCTCCGCCGGTGGCCGAATCATAGCCGTCGGCACCACTTCGCTGCGCCTGCTGGAGAGCGCGGTCGACCAGAACGGGGTGATCCACCCCTTCGCGGGCGACACGGCGATCTTCATCACCCCCGGCTATCGCCTCAAGGCGGTCGATGGCCTTATGACCAATTTCCACCTGCCCAAGTCTACCCTGATGATGCTTGTTTCGGCGCTGATGGGGCGTGAACGGATGATGGCGGCCTACGCCCATGCCATCGCGCATGAATATCGCTTCTATTCCTATGGTGACTCCTCGCTGCTGCTCCCGTAATCAGTGGCGATGGATGAACCTATTCTATCGATCCGCGGCCTGACCAAGACCTATCGCGGCGGAACCCGCGCGCTGGACGGAGTCGATCTCGACATCCGCAAGGGCGAGATTTTTGCGCTGCTCGGGCCGAACGGGGCGGGCAAGACCACGCTGATCGGTGCGGTGTGCGGGCTGGTGCGGCCCACGGGGGGCACGATCCACGCCTTCGGGCACGACCTCGCGCGTGACTGGCGCACGGCGCGAGCGCGGATCGGGCTGGTGCCGCAGGAACTCGCCACCGACATGTTCGAAACCGTACGCCGTGCGGTGACCTATTCGCAGGGCCTGTTCGGCAAGCCGCATGATCCGGCGCGGATCGAGGCAATCCTGAGGGGCCTCTCGCTATGGGACAAGCGCGACACCCAGATCCGCGCCCTCAGTGGCGGAATGAAGCGTCGGGTGCTGATCGCCAAGGCGCTGGCGCACGAGCCGGAACTGCTGTTCCTCGATGAACCCACGGCGGGCGTCGACGTCGAATTGCGCAAGGGCATGTGGGATCAGATCGCCGTTTTGAAGGAGCGCGGGGTCACGATTATCCTCACCACGCATTACATCGAGGAAGCTGAGTTGATGGCCGACCGGGTCGGCATCATTCAGGGCGGGCGCATCCTGATGGTCGATGAAAAGCGCGCGATGATGGAGCGGCTAGGCACCACCGAGGCCGTGATCGACCTCGCCATGCCGCTGGCGGTGCTGCCTGCGTCGCTGGCAAGCTTCCATTGCGAATTGTCGGCTGACGGCACCCGCCTGACCTACCGCGGCGGGAACGGGCAGGGCGGGGGCCGCACCGAAGTCGCACAGATCACCCAGGCGCTGACCCTTGCCGGGATTGCCTATACCACCATCGACATCCACGATTCGTCGCTCGAAGACATCTTCGTCGGCCTGCTTGGCGAGAAGGAGGCGGCGTGATGTATTTCAACCTCACCAGTGCGCTCGCGATCTACAAGCGCGAAATGGCCCGCGCTTTCCGCACCGCCTTCCAGTCGATCCTGTCGCCGGTTCTCACCACATCGCTCTATTTCGTGGTGTTCGGCAGCGTGATCGGCGCGCGGATGGAGCCCATCGGAGGCGTGCCTTACGGTGCCTTCATCATCCCCGGGCTGCTGATGCTCACCCTGCTCGGCGAGACCACCAGCAACGCGAGCTTCGGCATATACATGCCGCGCTTCACCGGCACGATCTACGAGCTGCTCTCCGCCCCGGTGGGCGTGGCCGAGACGCTCGCCGGGTTCGTCGGCGCAGCGATGACCAAGGGGCTGATCCTCGCCGCGATCATCCTCACCACGGCGCGGTTATTTGTGGATTACGAGATCCAGTATCCCTTGTTCGCCGCCGTCTACATCATGCTGGTGGCAGCGAGTTTTGCGCTGTTCGGCTTCATCCTCGGCATCTGGGCTGACAGCTTCGAAAAGCTCGGTATCATCCCGATGCTGATCCTGACCCCGCTGACCTTCCTTGGCGGCACCTTTTATTCGATCCGCGAACTGCCTGCGCCGTGGGACTCGATCGCGCTCGCCAACCCGATCGCCTTCCTGGTGAGCGGGCTGCGTTATTCGTTCTATGGCGTGTCGGATGTGCCGATTGCGGTCTCGCTGGTGCTGACGCTGGGGTTCCTGACGGTCTGCATCATCATCATCGCGGTGATCTTCCGCACCGGATGGCGGCTGCGCGAGTGACGTTCGTCTAGCGAACAGTGCGGTTGATCGGCCATTATACACCAATGAACGGACATGAACGGAAACCCTTTGGTTCGTTCATTGCGCGGCAATGGGCTGGTTCCTAGGTCCTTGAGCGACCCGCTGCACCCCCTGCGGCAGGTTCAAGCAAAGGAAAATCACAATGAAAAAGATCGCAATCACGACGATCGCAGCGCTCGGCGCAATCGCCCTTCCCACCGCCGCGCAGGCGCAGGATACCGCCAAACCCGAAGTCACCATCGGTGCGTCGGTCGGTCTCCACGACCTCGCGGTTGATGTCGACGATGCCGACCTCGACGGCTTCGATATCGATGAAAGCGGCGAGATTTACGGCGGCTTTGCGGCGGTCGACTTTCCGCTCGGGAAGAGCCTGTTCGCAGGTGTTGAAGGCAACGCGCACTTCGGCAGCGGTCCGATCGATGCCGAATACGGCCTTTCCGCCCGCCTCGGCCTCAAGACCAATGGCGGCAGCAAGATCTACGCCCGTGGCGGTTACCAGTGGGTCGACATTGATGCCGGCAACCTGATCGGCGAGCCCGACTTCGACGAGGACGATTTCGACATCGACACCACGGGCGGCGATTACCTCGTCGGGGTCGGCGTGGAAGTTCCGGTGAGCTCTGTGGTGCTGCGTGCCAACGTGGATACCATCGCGTTCGACACGCTGCGCGGCACTGTCGGCGTAGGCCTCAAGTTCTGATCGACGGTTAGATTGGACGATTAAGCGGGCCGCTTGCTTTCAAGGCAGGCGGCCCGCTTTGCTTTCAGCGTGACAGGCGGCGTTCGTCCCGTTAGCGCGCTCGCGCTATGAGCTTGCCGCGTTTTGCCTTCACCCTTCACGCCACCGACGGAAAAGCGCGCACCGGCACCATCGCCATGCAGCGCGGCGAAATCCGCACGCCCGCCTTCATGCCGGTCGGCACGGCGGCCACGGTCAAGGCGATGAAGCCCGAGGCCGTGCGCCAGACCGGCGCCGATATCATCCTCGGCAACACCTACCACCTGATGCTGCGCCCCGGCGCGGAGCGCGTCGCGCGGCTTGGCGGGCTCCACCGCTTCATGAACTGGCCGCGTCCGATCCTCACCGATTCGGGGGGCTATCAAGTGATGAGCCTCAGCGAATTGAGGAAGCTGACCGAGCACGGGGTTGAATTCCGCAGCCACCTCGATGGGTCGAAGCACATGCTCACCCCCGAACGCTCGATGGAAATCCAGCGCCTGCTAGGCAGCGACATCGTGATGGCCTTCGACGAATGCCCCCGTGCTGACCGCCCGCGGGACGAGATCGCCGCCAGCATGGAGCTCTCGATGCGCTGGGCCAAGCGCAGCCGCGAGGGCTTTGACGCAGGCGGTGAACACGCGGCCCGTGCCGCCTTGTTCGGCATCCAGCAGGGCGCGCTCCATGAAGACCTGCGCCGCATCAGCGCGGGCAAACTCACCGATATCGGCTTTGATGGCTACGCCGTCGGCGGCCTCGCGGTGGGGGAGGGGCAGGAGGCGATGTTTGGCGTGCTCGACTACGCGCCAGACATGCTCCCCGCGGATCGCCCGCGTTACTTGATGGGGGTGGGCAAGCCCGATGACCTTGTCGGCGCGGTCGAGCGCGGGATCGATATGTTCGATTGCGTGCTTCCGACCCGCTCTGGCCGCAACGGGCAAGCCTTCACCTGGGACGGCCCGCTCAACCTGCGCAACGCCCGCTTCGCTGAGGACACCGGCCCGCTCGACGCGCGCTGCCAGTGCCCGGTCTGCACCACCTACAGCCGCGCCTACATCCATCACCTCATCAAGTCGGGCGAGATCCTAGGGGCGATGCTGGTCACCGAGCACAACCTGAGCTTCTATCAGGCGCTGATGCAGGGGATGCGCGATGCCATCGCGGGCGGGCGTTTTGCCGATTTTGCCGCCACCTTCCGGCGGGATTATCTGCGCTGAGCTTTCGTGACGGGGACTGTCCGGTTTGGTGTAACCGGCGAGCCTTGCCGTGCGAAACAAACCACGGCTTGCTAACCACTTCGCTATGGTTGATTGGTGCAGCCAAGTTGCCTTGTTTCGGAGCTTGACCATGAAGATCACCACCAAAATTGTCGCACTCGCGGCGCTTCTCACCTCCACGACAGCTTTCGCCGCCAACGCGGGGCAGGTGGCCGAGTTCTGCTGCGCGCTTGGCGCATGTTGCGGCCTTGGCTGCTGCTGATCGTTCCACGCAAGTATCGCGTCAAATCGAGGGGCTGGTCGATATGACCGGCCCCTTATTTCTTGGGCAATGCGGCTTGACGGCGCGACCAGACAAAGGCTCGACACAGCGACAATCCTTCGCCAAACGGCACGGATGAACGATGAGACTATCCGCCGTCCCGAAGAGTGCACGACGATGATCGAGGTGCGCGCCGGGGTCGATGCGCTGGACCGCGAATTGGTGGCGCTGCTGGCCAAACGCTTCGGCTACATGCGCGCCGCCGCCCGGATCAAGCCGACCCGTGATGCGGTGCGTGACGAAGCGCGCAAGGCGAGCGTGATCGCCGCCGCCGTCGCCGAGGCCGAAGCCCACGGCATCCCCGCCCACGTGATCGCCGACATCTGGGAACGCCTCGTTGAAGGCTCGATCGCCTACGAATTTGCCGAGTGGGATCGCATCCGCGATTGAGGCTTACCCGGCGCACCAACGAAAAAGGGCGGCCCTGCAAGGCCGCCCTTTTTGTATGGGGTCGCTGAACCGCAGATCAACGCGAGTAGAATTCCACCACCAGGTTCGGTTCCATCGTCACCGGGTAGGGCACTTCGTCGAGCTTCGGCACCCGGGTGAAGGTCACCTTGTCGTTGCCATCGGGCATGACGTAATCGGGAATGTCACGCTCGGCGAGGCTCTGGGCTTCGATCACGAGCGCCATTTCCTTGGCCTTGCTGCCGAGGCTGATGACGTCGCCGACAACCACGCGGCGCGAGGCGATGTTGCACTTGACGCCGTTCACATAGATGTGACCGTGGCTGACGATCTGGCGCGCGGCGAAGATGGTCGGCGCGAACTTGGCGCGGT